>Ga0172382_10000196_pt1 | contig 109428 bp, 103 predicted proteins | sample Leawel138RmetaG_FD_122245 | JGI IMG/M metagenome (GOLD analysis project Ga0172382, IMG submission 122245) | Leachate microbial communities from a municipal landfill in Southern Ontario, Canada - Leachate well 138R metaG | ecosystem: Engineered > Solid waste > Landfill > Unclassified | place... | reverse complement strand
TATCTGTTGCCGCCAATAGGCAGCCTTCTCGTCCTTCGTCATAACCATCCCTCCTCGCGGTATGCGGGTCAGGATCGGTTAGGTCAGAAAGTTTGGGAAGGTGGGTTGCTTAGACGCTTACGCCTCACGGCAAACTCAATGGCTCTAATGCAGCGAAAGCTGCCGTTGAGGCGGCAAGTCGAAACGCCGAGTTACGTTTGCGAATGCAAAGTGCGAGATTGATAGATATTTAGGTTTTCGATCACACCGTTAACTCTTTTCTAAATGCTCAAACATGAATATACTCTAACTTTAGGAAAATGCTACAACCATTAACCAACTGGGATTTTTCACAACTTAATTCTGCAAATGAGTCTTGTTCGTTGACCAGAATTACTCAGCCACACTTGGGCGCACCTCGATAATTTTTGCTGATTGAAAAATGTCATTCTTATAAGTTATTTCCAAGCGCATAAAAACAGGTTTACGTTCCCACTCGCTATTCATGATAGTATCTTTCTTGTCTTTCTCAAAATCCTTTTGAAGAATTGCGATGATTTTTGTATCGTCAGTTATTTTTTTTAACTTCAACCTATGCTCGCCGCTATAAAGTGTCTTATTTTCCGTAACAATAAATTCTCCCTCTTCATGATCCGTTCTGTATTTGCTAGCCTTGTAACGAGAAAGATTTTCAATTGAGTACCTGTCAAATTCAAGACCGTTAAGTTTAGCGCCATCAGCATTCTTTATTGACTTTACAATGTCCCTTTCATTTTCTAAAATGGAATCTATAATCTTCTTAAAAACGTCATCCCTGTTGCCAGTAATTTGAGAAATAATCTCTAATTTTCTTGTTTCTTCTTTGCTAGATTCAAGCATATTATTGCTTAACTTTATCTTTTCTTTATGAGATAATCATGCTTTTAATAGAAAAACTCCTGAGATAGCCAGGATGGCCACAATAAGAAACAGATGAACCACGCTCAACTTTTACTGTGAGTTCTAGCTCTTCACGCTCTTGCTCTGATAAAATTCTAATATTATCTTTTTTATTGATAGAGTATGAGTATATTCTGTTTATATTGCGCTGGAATTCAATTAACGGCTGAAGCAACCTTGTCGGAATTGTACTATCCCACTCATCACCCTTGACAGCCAGGTTAAATACTGGCCAACCATCAAAAACTATATCGCCGACATCCTCTTTTCTAATAAGCTTTTCTAATGTTTCTCATGCATCTTCTTCATTTTTAATTACTGTCATATAGATTCCAAAAAAATTTCAAATGGGCTATAGTTACTCGTTAATAAGACCTGCAGTTTTTCTGTCTCGCATCGTGATTTACCCGCCCATAAGACTAAGCCAGCCAGTCTTTTTGATGTCAAGTCGGATATGAACTTTATGAAGCTTATTGTGGTCATCGTGGTCTGCCACGGCATCCCCCGCAGATGTTAGCCCAGTCCTTGTCCTAACGTATAGCAAAAATAGCGTGCGGGACAACTAGGGACTGCAACCCAATAACCGCTCACGGTCTTGAAGCGACATTCAGGCTGCGATGTTTCGAACGCATCTAGCCACTCCCCGCTGCCTCGCCTCCCAGAGGTCGTAAGCCACCTGCATTCGCAATCAGAACCCCGCTTCCACACTGTCATTGACTGGCAATATGGCGCCACCGATGTGCGGCGTACTGGCGCCATTTCAAAGTACCTCAAATGAGGTCTTGAACGGGGTTAAGAATGGGTGTTTTTGGCCCCTTTCGCAAGCGTGCTTTTGGGGGATTCCGGGAGCGGTCTGGGGGCACGGAAACTCTCGCCTTCTAGGATCAGTCGATAGGCGCCGTGGCGTAGCCGATCTAGGGTAGCCACACCGAGCATGCGGTTGGCCGGGAAGACGTCTCCCCACTCGGCGAAGTCGAGATTACTTAGACACTTACGATCAGGGGAACGTGCCGCATGCTGAGTGTGTCAATTTTAACTCGGCGTTGACAGTAGCAACGGTACGCCACCTTACTCAGGTCAGTTGTATTCTGCCCGAACACCACTTGCGATCATAACTCGTAGTGCTGGCGTCGATGCCGACAATATCCAACTCAAACGTTAGGCGGCACAATAGCGGTACTGTCTCGAAATTGGTGGTTGCATCAGTTGGTAATTACTGCCAGAATGATGACTATGATACCCATTTTGCAGACATCTTATGGACGCCTTTACCAGATCGATTGCCTTGCGTTTCTACGGACACTTGAGGCTGAGTCGGTAGACTTAGCTTTCGCTGATCCGCCCTTCAACTTGGGGAAAAAATACTCATCAAAAATCGACGACGCCAAAGCAGAACATGAATATCTATCATGGTCTCAGCAGTGGCTGGATGAATTGATTCGGGTTCTTAAACCAGGCGGTTCACTCTTTCTTTGGAACCTGCCTAAATGGAATCTTCCTCTCGGAGCCCATCTTGGAAGGAAGCTTACTTTCCGACATTGGATTGCTGTCGATATAAAGTATTCCTTACCAATCCCGAAACGCCTGTACCCGTCTCATTATTCTCTCTTGTACTTTATCAAGGGAGATAAACCCGCCATATTTCACCCAGACCGAACGCCTGTACCTTGTTGTCGCCACTGCGGTGGCGAATTGCGTGATTATGGCGGTTATAAACACAAAATGAATCCCCAAGGCGTCAGCCTCTCCGATGTATGGACAGACATTTCCCCCGTCCGTCATGCAAAATATAAAAAACGTGACGCGAATGCACTGCCATTGAGGCTCATGGATCGCGTTATCTCGTTAGCAAGCGATCCTGGCTCGCTTGTACTAGACCCATTCGGTGGATCTGGAACTAGCTACGTTGCCGCCGAACTTACAGGCCGTCATTGGCTTGGGTGTGAGTTAGAGTGTTCGGATATACTTGATCGCTTTGATGCCATCGATAGCGACAAAGAACACTTAACGCAGATTCACGCCGATAAAAACACCTTGTTTACTGATGCAGACATTGCCCGCATGGAGAAATCTGGAAGGCCGCTATCCCCAAAATATAAGATTGAAAAGAAGAAGTGCGAATGTCCAGCCACATCGTCTACAAGAGATTTATTTACTTCAATTTAGAGTGTCCTTCGCGTGATCGACCATCAGTGCCTACCTTAAGATATTCAACCTCTTCGCTATCAGTTAGGTGGTCATGCTCGACTACAGTAATAGCTAGCAGGCCGTGCTCGACTACACTTTTCAGGCCTTCCCACATAGCAAGGTAACCTGATAGCTCTCCGATATTACCTATTCGATCTGTTAAGTGCTCATATAGAGCTCGACTAGGCACTATCAGAACACCGACATCCATAAGTTTATTGCTTAATGCAATAGCGAGCTTGTTCATACTCCGGTGAGACGATGAAATATTACCCGTTTCCCATTCAATAGCGACTCGTGCCCCATTCTCTGCAACAGCCATGAAATCAAATCCACCGAAATTCGATGTGATCGGTTCGCGGTATTCTTCCATGCTCGGATAAAGCAATAAAGGCGGTTGTTCGCGATTCTTAGATAGCTCAACGTCAGATTCTGGCTCCCATCCTTCGTGATCACATATGTAAGTCAGAAACTCTTTCCGAAGATAACCAACGCCGTTGCGCTTCCATTGACCATTTGGAAGTCGAACTTTACAGCGTAAAGTTAGGGAACCTGATCCTTTAGGATGTTCAATGCTGGCGATCGCACGAACATAACTCTCGTGAAGGTGCTTCCAATCAGATGAGGAAATCACATTGCCTCGGTCAAATAGGATCATCGTTCGGAGCCATTTCATCGCGGCAACTCCGGAATACTCTTGGTTAGAGCAGCAACATCGCACCGCAAAGCCTCGCAGATCTGGCATAAGACTTTGAACGTTATATTGCGTTCGCCTCGCTCGACACCGCCAATATATGATCGGTCAATACCAGAGTTATCGGCGAGATCTTCTTGTGTCCAGCCGCGCGCCTTCCGTTTTTCACGGATTCGATTTCCCAGTTCTTCGAGTACAATCATATTCATGGTCGAAGACTGAACCATTTGCGGACTATCAGTCCACGGACTATAATACCCATTTAGCCCAACAAGGTGTTGCTCCGCTCATCAATTCCGCTGCACTGCATTGGCGAGTGAAACGGGGCTGGGGCGTGAAAGTATTTTTTACGGAAGTGAAACATCATGAAAGCTGAATACGACTTATCCAAAATGAAGTCGCGCAGGAATCCCTATGCATCTCAGCTCAAGAAGCCTGTGATGATAGGCCGGAAAGCTGGCTTCGCGAGAAAACCCCAACCCGCCAAAACGAACTATAGTCAACTCTACAGATCACAGAATCTCAATACACTGGAGCCTGCTATGACCATGATGACCGCCATGACTACTGAAGCATTACTAGAAAAAGCCCACGAGCGCGCTGTGGCCGCAGGGAAACATCATGCGGGCGATCTGACGCCTGAAGAGGCGCATCAGGTGCTGAGTGATCACCCCAAGGCTGTGCTGGTGGATGTACGTTCTCATCCCGAACTGGAATTTGCGGGTATGGTGGAAGGTTGCTGCCATATACCTTGGCAAAATTATCCGGGAATGACCCCTAACCCGGACTTTGATGCGGAAATCGGCCAGAAAGTGAAACCCGACCATTTGTTATTGCTGTTGTGTCGCACCGGCGGTCGCTCTCTGGCCGCCGCCGAGCATCTCGCCGATCTCGGCTACCAGCATTGCTACAACATTATGGGCGGATTTGAAGGTAAGCACGACGCGCAGGGACAACGCGGCAAACTTGAAGGCTGGAAGGCCAGCGCCCTACCTTGGAAACACCGGTAAGACACCCCCTGCGTTTAAAAAAATCAGAGTTGGCAGGCAGGACAGAACAACGCATTTTTGCCCCCCACCGACAGAGTCTCTAAATGACCGCCGCAACCGGGACAGTGATTATCTTCCCGGTGCCGGGTGAGAAAGGTCTTGGGCAACAAGTTGGTTTTAGCCTGGCAACGCACAGCGCGGTCCAGCACCTTGGGAATCTGCTCCAGAAAACGATCCCGCTCTTCGTCACTCAAACTCGGGGCGGTGCGATCGGGGCGCAGACGGGCTTGGTAAAGAATTTCATCTGCCCAGATAGCGCCGATGCCTGGGGCAAAGCTGTCATCCAGCAAAATGTTGCGCAGCGCACTGCGACGCCGAGACAGAGCCTCGCGCAATACCGCCAGACCTTCGCCATGCACCATCAGCGGATCAGGACCGAGTTTGGTGAGAAAATCGACATCACTGTTTTCGTCGAGCATGCGCAAGCGGTTTCCCAATTGGGTACCTTGCAGACGCAGTCGCTGGTGACCATTAATCTGGATTTCGAGCGCAGCGCGCACTTCGTCTTCCGTTTCTTGTGACGCCGGGCCACGCACCAGCTCCGCCGTGAGTTCACCACCCAACTGTAGGGCGAGAATATCCTTACGATCCAACTCTAAAAACATATATTGACCATAACGATGCAGATCCGTGATGGATTTACCCTTGAATGCCGCTTCGTCAATACCGGTACCGTCCGCCAACCACTCGCCTTTGGCATTCCGCACCTGCATCATATTGACGCGTTTACTGAGAATATTGCGACGCAACTTTTGCTTAAGTAATTCTAATTCTGGCAATTCAGCCATGTTTTCTCCGGATTTTTTCGGCTTAAAAGCCCCATTGTCAGGCCGTAGTCTAACCCGCACAGGCACATGCGCCAATGGTAGAGGGTTAGCTTCTTCCATAACCTTCCAGACATTGCGCCACCTCGGTGCCTGTGGCAACCTTTGGACCACTTTCATATCCGGCTGAACGATAGAAATCATGGACATTCCCGCCTACGCCCCGCAAGAACTCGAAGCCACCGTGCAACAACGCTGGCAGCACGCCCAGACTTTCAAAGCGAGCGCCGCTCCCAGTGGCGAAAAATTCTACGCGCTGGCTATGTTTCCTTACCCTTCCGGGCAACTGCATATGGGGCATGTGCGCAACTACAGCATTGCCGATGCTATCGCCCGCTATCAGCGGATGCTGGGGAAAGAAGTCTTACAACCTATGGGTTGGGATGCTTTCGGTCTGCCTGCGGAAAATGCGGCACTCAAAAATGGCGTGGCACCAGCGCAGTGGACACTCGAAAATATCGCCCACATGCGCGGACAATTGCAACGCTTGGGGCTTTCTTATGACTGGTCCAGAGAGTTCGCCACCTGTACGCCCGACTACTATCGCTGGGAACAGTGGCTTTTCGTAAAACTCTGGGAGAAGGGCTTAGTCTATCAAAAACTCAGCACCGTCAACTGGGACCCGGTGGATCAGACGGTGCTGGCCAATGAACAAGTGGTAGACGGCTGCGGTTGGCGCTCCGGCGCACCCGTCGAGCGCCGGGAGATTGTGCAGTATTTTTTGCGCATCACAGCCTATGCGGACGAATTACTCCAAGGTTTAGACACCCTCAGCGATGGCTGGCCGGAACAAGTTTTGACCATGCAGCGCAACTGGATTGGTCGTTCTGAAGGCGCGGAAATTCATTTTCCGCTCGCAGCGGGCGATGGCGTCATCAAAGTATTTACCACCCGCCCGGATACCCTGATGGGCGCGACCTATCTTGCAGTAGCACCCGAGCATCCTTTAGCCCAGCAAGCTGCCGGACAAAATGCAGAGTTAGCCCATTTTCTGGAGCGCTGCCGTCACGGTTCGGTGTCCGAAGCCAGCATAGAAACTCAAGAAAAAGAAGGGCATCCGCTTGGGATTTATGTGAAACACCCGCTCAGCGGAGCAAAATTGCCGGTATGGGCGGCGAATTTTGTCTTGATCGGCTACGGCGAAGGCGCGGTGATGAGCGTGCCCGCCCATGATCAGCGCGACTTTGAGTTTGCCCGTAAATATGATCTACCCATTCGCGCGGTGATTTCCGCCGAAGGTTTGCCCCTGGATACTACCGCCATGAGCGAAGCCTACACCGGCCCAGGCCGCTTGGTGAACTCGGGTTCATTCGACGGACTACCCAGCGATACCGCTAAAAGTCTTATTACGGCTGCGCTCGCCGAAAAGGGCTTGGGTCAGAAAACCGTCAACTACCGTCTGCGCGACTGGGGTATTTCCCGTCAGCGCTACTGGGGTACGCCCATCCCCATGATCCACTGCGAACATTGCGGTATTGTCCCGGTGCCCGAGCAGGATCTACCCGTCGTGTTGCCCACCCATTATCAGCTTAAAGACCCCCGCTCTCCCTTGCTGGATGACCCTGAATTTCTGAATGTTGCCTGCCCGGTGTGTCATGCTCCGGCGCGCCGCGAGACGGACACCATGGACACCTTTGTGGAAAGCTCCTGGTATTACGCCCGTTTCGCCTGTCCAGATGCCGCGCACATGCTGGATCAGCGGGCCATTGACTGGCTCCCGGTAGACCAATATGTCGGTGGCGTTGAACATGCTGTACTGCACCTGCTGTACGCGCGCTTTTTCAATCGCCTGCTTCGGGATACTGGCCTGCTCCCCGCCGACGGAATCCATGATGAGCCTTTTAAACGCCTCCTGACTCAGGGCATGGTCTTAAAAGATGGCAGTAAAATGAGCAAGTCCAAAGGAAACACCGTGGACCCTCAAGGATTGATTGATCGTTACGGAGCCGATACCGCCCGCCTCTTCATCCTTTTCGCAGCCCCACCGGAGCAACATCTGGAGTGGTCTGATTCGGCAGTAGAAGGGGCACATCGTTTTCTGAGTCGGATCTGGCGTCTGGTGCATGAATATGGTCCGGATCACCAGGCCATTCCCTCAGAAATATCGCCAGAAGCCCGCGATTTACGTCGCGCGGTGCATCAGTGTATTGATCGGGTCAGTCGCAATATGGATGGTCGCTATCATTTTAATGTCGCGATCGCGGCGATCATGGAGCTCACCAACGCCCTCATGAAGGTGACAGCCGATGCGCCAGCCGACCTCCGTGCCATTCTAGGAGAAGGGCTACGGGCCATCACCCTGCTGATTTCTCCGTTTGCGCCGCATATTGCCGAAGTGCTCTGGACGCAACTGGGTCAAAACGGTGAAATCAGCAAGACATCTTGGCCAGAGGCCGATCCCGAAGCACTCCGTTCTGACACCATTACCCTCGTGATACAGGTGAATGGCAAACTCCGAGAGCGTATGGATTTTCCGGCGGATGCCGACAACGCCAGCATCGAAAAAGCCGTACTAAGCGCGCCCGCCATGCAACGGCACCTAGAGGGTAAAACGATTCGTAAATGCATTGTCGTTCCCGGTAGACTGGTCAACCTGGTGCTGGGATGAACAGACTGCGGAGTCGCGCGCGGTACTGGTTGGCCGCCATACTGATCGCACTTCTGGGTGGATGCGGCTTTCACCTACAGACCGGTGCGACCATTCCACCGGCGCTCAAAGGCATCCGCGTCAGTGGCAGCGGGCCCGATGGCGGAACGCTCGCAGAAACCGTGCATCGGGAACTGCAGCGTGATGGTAATTTCAGTCGGACGGATGGGCCACTCCTGAAAATCGAAAATGCATATGTGAACCAGCGTATTATCAGCATTAGTCCGAGCAGCGGAGTTGCCTTGGAGTTTTTGGATACTCTGCATGCGCAGTTCAGTGTTGTTGATCATCACCAGAAATTACTTTTGCCGCCTCAGACTCTGCTTGTAGAAAACAGTTTCAGCTATAACAGTGGTAATCCCCTCGCGACCAATGAGCAGCAAATCCGCATGCAACGGCTATTGATGGAACAAGGCGCACGCCAGATTCTGCGGCGCGTGCTGAATAGTCCCAACGTTCGCCAGCCAGGTTCCTGATTTGCGACTAAAGCCTGGACAATGGTCGGGGCATCTACGCGGACCGCTGGCGACCGTCTACGGACTGTTTTCTGATGAGCCCCTACTATTGCAAGAAGCCGAAGATGCGCTCAGTACTGCCGCCGTCCAAAAAGGTTTTATTCAGCGCCAGCGCTTAGGACAACAGGGTAATCCTTGGGAAGCCCTGCGCGACGAACGCGATGCCGGATCACTATTCGCCGAACTGCGTTTACTCCTCTTGCGCTTAGATAGCCCCAAACTGGTCAAGGACAGCGTCAGTGCCCTGCAATATTGGCTGGCATCACCACCGCCTGATGCTTTACTGGTGATCAGCGGTCCCCGGCCGGATGCCAGCACTCAAAAAACGGTTTGGTTCAAAGCGCTCGAAAGTCAGGGGCATACTTTGCTTCTTTATCGTCCTGAAGGAGCAGACTGGCTGCGCTGGATTGCCGAACGGCTTAGTCAGCAGGGCATGAAAGCAGACGAGGCGGCCTTGCAGTTACTGGCGGATCTCAGTGCTGGCAATCTCAGCGCTTGCCACCAGGCTATTCAGCGTCTGCAGCAGGTATATCCCCAGCAAAAAATAGGAGTTTCTGAGATCCGCGCGGTACTTGCCGACAGTAGTCAGTTCAGCATTTACGATCTGGCTGATGCCACATTGCAAGGCGAAGGCACGCAGATTTTGCGCATTATTCAGCGCCTGCGCAGTGGTGACGGCGAACCCGCTCTCTGTCTCTGGGCACTGCACAAAGATCTGCGCATGCTTGCTGAGTTGCGGGGAGGACAGGTTGAAATGGACAGTTTCTTTCGCCAAAATCGCATCTTCCCCGCCCGCCAAGGCGGGTTGCGCAGCGCTGCCCGACGACTGACCCGTGCGGGACTGCAGGCCGGAATTCACGAATGTCTCGCCATAGATGCGCGCATCAAGGGCCAAGACCCTACTCCCGTATGGCCTGCTATAACCGATTTATGCCTGCGAATTGCCGGATTGACTCCAGAACGGCACAATAGTTAGGTAACGTCCGCGCGCTTTAAAGCCGTCCGGAGCTGCAGATTCTATGAGCTTATGAGGTTTTTGCTCATTTCATGCCGAACTGCACGGCACTGAAGAGGAGACAATATTTTGGATTTACGCAATGATCTGGAGAAAATTGGCGAACGTGCCCGTACTGCCCAGCATCGCCTGCAACGTGCGGATAGTGCCGCCAAAGATGGTGCTCTGCGTCTGATGGCGGAGTTTTTGCGACGCGATGCCGACAATTTGCAGCGCGCCAATCGCAAAGACCTTCGCAGCGCCGAAGAAGCGGGTAAAGACGCCGCTTTTATAGACCGTTTGCGCTTGGATGAATCCCGCATCGCAGCCATGGCCCAAGGGTTGGAGGAAATTGCTAACCTGCCCGATCCCGTCGGGGAAATCACCGGACTGCGTTATCGTCCTAGCGGGATTCAGGTGGGTCATATGCGGGCACCCCTCGGCGTGATCGCCATGATTTATGAGTCCCGTCCCAATGTGACTGCGGATGCTGCCGGACTTTGTGTGAAATCGGGTAACGCTGTTATTCTGCGGGGTGGGTCCGAATCCCTGCACAGTAACATGGCCATTGCCGAGCGCCTGCGCGCTGCGCTGGGTAAAGCCGGGCTGCCCTTGGATCTGGTTCAGTACGTCAACACTGCCGAGCGGGAAGCCGTGGGTATTCTGATCAGTATGGACCGTTATGTGGATGTGGTGATTCCGCGTGGCGGCAAGGGACTGATTTCTCGTATTAAATCCGATGCCACGGTCCCTGTCATCATGCACTTGGATGGTAACTGCCATGTCTATGTGGATGCCGAAGCCGATCCACGCAAAGCCGTGCCAGTCATCGTCAATGCCAAAACCCAGCGCCTCGGTACCTGCAATACCGCCGAAAGCCTGCTGATTCATCAGGCTCGGATAGACGATCTTTTGCTGCCTATTGCTACGGCATTGCAGGAAAAAGGTATTGAGATTCGCGCCTGTGAACGCAGTCTTCCCCGGATTCCCGGTGCCGTCGCCGCTACCGAAGAGGACTATGCTACCGAATATCTGGCACCCATCATTTCTCTGAAGATCGTCGATGATTTGGATGCCGCTATTACGCACATCAACCGCTATGGCTCACAACATACCGAATCCATCCTCACTGAAAACTATACCCACGCCCGGCGTTTTCTGCGTGAGATAGATGCCAGTTCGGTGATGGTCAACGCTTCCACCCGCTTTGCCGACGGTTTTGAATATGGTTTGGGAGCAGAAATTGGCATTTCTACCAACCGCCTGCATGTACGTGGCCCCGTAGGACTGGAAGGATTGACCTTACAAAAGTGGATCGTGCTAGGAGATGGCCATACCCGCTCTTGATGCGCCTTCGGCGGCCTTACAAAACCTGCTGCACACGCTGAGTGGTGGCGGGAGCGGGTCGAGTGAGCCTGAGTCGGTAGACGCCACCAGCTTGCTTCATGAAGCAGCAAGCTGGGGAATCCCGCTCCAGAATGGGGTCGATGGCCTGCGTCTGGAGTATCCTCACGCCGCCCTCAGCGGTTCAGAAATTGCCGCAGCTTCTGGATTGGAGGCCCGACAAATCCGGATTCTGGCCGCTTGTGCTTCCACCAACACGGAACTCCTCGCCAATACCGACAGCCCCACAGCTTGTCTTGCCGAAAGCCAGTGGGCCGGACGCGGGCGTCGCGGGCGACACTGGGCATCCACTTTCGGCCATCATCTCACATTAAGTTATGCCTGGACCCAAAGTACTCCAGTCAATCCCGCACTGACCTTAGTGGCCGCGCTGTCCGTGTTCACGCTATTGCAAGACTCCGTGCCCGGACTCTGGCTAAAGTGGCCCAATGATCTCTGGATTGGCCAGCAAAAACTCGGCGGCTTACTGGTTGAGGCACGCACTCTGGCGCAAGCCCAAACCCGCTTGGTGGTTGGGCTAGGGCTCAACATCCACGCCGACCCATCATTGCCGGAAACAGCCACCAGCCTAGCAGAACAGGGGCTTGTCTTGCCGCGTAGCTTTCTTGCAGGACGTATTCTTCGCCAATGGCAGACGGATTTTGCCGTATTTGCCGAGAGCGGACTCAGCGCATTTATTGCGCGATGGCAGCAGGCTGCCGCGCCCCTCCTAGGGAAAAGCGTTCACATTATGGATGCCTTGGGTGACCACGAAGCGCAGGTGATTCAACTCGGTGAGGATGGGCGACTGCAAGTACAAAGCGGTGGCTGCCAACCCCATTGGATTAGTGCAGGGGATGTCAGCCTCCGGCCTCTCGCATCATGATTTTTATTGCCGTAGGAAACACGCGCACGCTCTTAGCACGCAGTGACGATGGTCACCACTTTGAGCATATCAGCATGGCGACCGGCACCCCCCCCGCCAGTATATTGCAAGGACAAGATCCTGCATTTTTACATCTCGACGAGGATGAAACCGTTGCCTTGGGCGGTGTTGTGCCTTCGGCACTGGCGGCATGGCGAGCCGCTCTGCCCAACCATCGCGTTTATGAGCCCGATCCGAAGACCTTTTGGAACGCCGTGCCTGGCAATTATCAACCGCCGGAAAGTCTGGGTTTTGATCGACGTTGCTGCCTGCTTGGCGCCGCTCGAAACTATCCGCAACAAGACAGCATCATCATAGATATGGGTACGGCTATCACTATTGATCTTCTGGCAGACGGACGTTTTCAGGGTGGTCGCATTCTTCCGGGCATCGCCCTGACGCTGCATAGTCTCCATTTAGGGACAGCACTGCTCCCAGATATCCGTTTACATTTGCCAGCCCCCCTTTGGGGCAACGACACCGATGGTGCCATTCAGTCGGGAGTTTTCCATCTTTTTGCGGATGCTTTGCGCAACGCCATCACCGCTTATCAGGAAGTATTCCCCAACGCGCAAGTGCTCATCACCGGGGGCGACGCAACAACTTGGCAAGCGCACATTCCTGACAGCCATCACCTACCCGACCTGCTGTTACGCGGATTCTCTGAATGGATGCGTGACCAGGTTGCGTCCACCACAAAAGCTTTATAATAATGCGGGGCGCACTCTTGGCGTCCGCGCCGCCCCCATGTAGGCTACGTCCATGACCCAACCATTCCAGCGCGTTCTGCTCGTTAGTAAATATCGTGATCCTTCGGTACTGCCCGGATTGCGGAAGCTCCGCGATTTCATTATCGCGCAGGGTCTGGAAGTCTTTCTCGAAACCCAATGCGCGGCAGAGATTAATGAGAATCTCGGACTGCGTCTCCTGTCTTTTGCCGAGGCTCAGGCAGAAAGCGACCTAGTCATCGCCATCGGTGGTGATGGCACCCTGTTGGGTACCGCACGACAAACCGCACGCAGTGGGGTGGCGATTCTCGGCGTCAATCAAGGAAGGCTGGGGTTTTTGGCTGATCTCGCTATTGAGCAGATAGATACCGCCTTGCCTCCCATTTTGCAGGGTCATTATCAACAGGATCTACGCCGCGTGCTGCATGCCGAGCTGTGGCGTGGTCAAACTCAGATTCACAGCGGCCTCGCCATCAACGAAATTTTTATTCATAAAGGCTGCGGCGAAAGCATGATTGAGTTGCGTGTGCACATTGATGGCCGTTTTGTGTATACCCAGCGGGCTGATGGCGTCATATTCGCCACACCCACCGGCTCTACCGCCTATGCTATGTCCGCTGGCGGCCCCATTCTTTCTCCCAGTCTCGAAGCGCTATTGCTCGTGCCAATCTGCCCGCACACCCTCACCGCCCGCCCTCTGGTCGTTGCCGATACCGTAGAAATTCGTGCCCGGCTCACCGCCAGCCGCCAGCCCGCCGCCTTGAGTCTCGACAGCCATAACAGCTTGGCGTTGGAAGTCGGCGATGAAATCCTGATTCGTCGAGCGCAGTGCTCGGCGCGTTTTATTCATCCCGAAGAAGAGAATTTTTTTCAGATTCTGCGCAGTAAATTACACTGGGCGGAACCTCCCGGGGACGATTAAATGCTACTTAACCTGCAGGTTCGTGATTTCGCGCTGATCGACCGAATCAGTGTTGATTTCAACCACGGACTCACCGTACTAACTGGGGAGACTGGTGCCGGTAAATCCATTCTGGTAGATGCCATCGCATTACTACTCGGCGATAAAGGTCATGCGGAAAGTATTCGCCATGGCGCGGAACAAGCCGAAATCAGTGCAGAATATGCACTGAGTCCTGACCATCCCGCTCGTCAGTGGCTACGGGAGCAAGAAATCGACAGCGAGGACACCTGTCTGCTGCGTCGCGTCATCCAGCGTAACGGCCGCAGCCGCGCCTTCATCAATGGCTGTAGCGTGACTAATACCCAGCTTCGAGAATTTGGCGAAAATCTGATTGAGTTACTGGGTCAGCACGAGCACCAAAAACTCTTGCAACCCGATCGCCAGATCGCTCTGCTGGATCGTTTCGCTGCGCTGGAAAGCCTGCGGACAACCGTCGCCGAACACTACCATACTTGGCGGCAAGCCGCTCAACACTGCCAGACATTGCAAGAACAGCAAGGGCGCCAGAGTGAACAGGAGGACTGGCAACGCTTCCTACTCCAAGAACTGGACGCTGCGGAACTCCAAGAAGATGAATGGGAAACCCTACGCGCCGAAGAACAGCGTCTGGGGGCCGTAGAAAAGCTCCGAGAACATCTCGGAACAGCACTGCAACGTCTGGATGGTGAGGAGCAATCCGCCAGCCGAGCGCTTGCTGAAGCCCAGCGTCATGTCAGTACCGCACGCCTCCATGACCCGCAGCTCAGCGAAACCGAAGAACTGCTCAATACCGCTCTGATCCAGACCGAAGAAGCGCTGGCTAACCTCGGCGCTTATCTGACAGCCCTTGAAGCCGATCCTGAACGACTCGCAAACATCGCACAACGCCTGCAGCAACTCCAAGACCTGCAACGCAAACACCACTGCGATATGGCTGGACTCATCGCCAAACGGGAAGCCCTACGTCAAGAACTACAGAGCAGCGAAGATCTGGATAGCGCGCGACAGGCTGCCGAGCAACGGCTGAATGCAACCCGAATAGCTTACAGAGAGCAATGCCAGCAACTATCCCATGCGCGTAAGAATCAACGGGAAAACTTAGCGCAAGCCGTTGTCACCCAAATCCAGCAATTAGGAATGCCGCACGCCAGCGTCGCGCTGCACCTAGACAGTTACCCCGATGACGAAAAATACTGGCGGGAAAATGGCTGGGACGGGGTCGAAATCTGGATTACCGCCAATCCTGGGCATCCTGCACAACCCCTCGCAAAAGTCGCCTCTGGCGGAGAGCTTTCGCGCATCAGCCTCGCCTTACAGGTCATCCTCGCCGCGCCGGAGCGCGTAGACACCCTCATCTTTGACGAAGTGGACGTGGGTATCGGGGGGGCAGTAGCCGAGCGGGTGGGACGTCTGCTGCGTCGCCTTGGTAGCCGTCAACAGGTGCTTTGCGTCACCCACCTAGCACAGGTGGCGGCCCAAGGACACCAGCATTTACGGGTAGAAAAACAGGTGCAAGATGGACAGACCTTGAGCGCTATCCGCACGCTAAACCCCGCCGAACGTCAGCAGGAGATAGCCCGGATGCTGGGGGGCATTGAAATCAGTGCGGCTGTCAGCGAGGCTGCTGCCGCACTACTTACGGGTGTCGATCCCTGAACGCCACTAAGCGCACTCGCGCCCTGATGCGTTTCAAGCAGCCCGCCGCTGTTCCCGTCGCGCCGCCAAGGAAATAACCTTAGTGCCCATTTGTTCACGCCAGCGACCCAGCAAAAATCCTTCGTGCGGCGCACCCGAAACAAATATACGAGTTTCTGGACATAGTTTTTGCAAGCTGTCCCAGCCAACTTGATCGCCTTGCCAGTTCCCATGTGACCAACCGTCCGTCTCCCATCCCGCAGTGATTACCAAAGCACCCTCTGCGTATAGCCCCCAAAAACCACCCCCCATACTCCAAGGCCACCAAGATACCGTTCCCAACGTAGGATATTCTTGAGCACTGATGTCCCAATTGCCCCAAAATGGAGCAATCACCTCCGCTTCCGGCACCAGTAGAGCCAGCCGTTCAGCAGCATCTTGCAGCGCCAGACTGGCATGCGATAAAAATATTTGCCGGAGATGGACACCATCCTGAGCCAAAATAAAATCGAGATCCGCCTCGACCGCCGCTGGCGGACAATCCAGCAACGCCACATCACCACTATGACGATCCCAAAGTAAGTGATGGCGAGCTATTACATCAAACGCTGCGCTGTAATGAGGAACGATCTCCATAATATATCTCCTAGATCAGGGTAGCCGAAACTCTATAAATTAGAATAAATATACATACTGATATTCATCAAGCATGGATCGTGCCACCCGAATATAATATCCAGCAAATCAAACCATTCATCGGGACTCTGCGGTAGCGACCGTGCAGCATCAAAGGGAGAACCCGTAGCCCAATTGCTACAGATTCATCGAAAATATGGGTATGTAGCTTCGCGCAATCTGTTGTGTATGACCTATACTCAGTCGGGTAACGTGTCGTAGCCAATGATCTACACTAGGCCTTGAGACGGGAGTCGCTTACACTGACCCCCGCAGTAGCAGGGAAAAGTAATACAGGACGGCACGGAGAAACGGATGGCGGCGGACTTTATGGAAGGACACAGCTCGGACCACCCACAGGCTGCTCCTGAACGGATGGAGCCGCAACGTGCCCTCTCGACGCCCCGTCGGGTTTTATTTTTTGCCTTACTCATCCTGTTATTAGTCGCCGGTGTGGTGTTTGTAGCGATCAACGCGATCCATACCCTAGGCAACAGCAGCAACACACTGATTCAGGTGGGGCTACCCCTGCAAAAAAATCTTCTGCAGATTCAGAGTCAACAACGTCAGGCCGAGTTTTATCACGAACTGGCCCAGGTTCTCCCGCACTCAGGCTATGAAAAAACCTTTGCCGACCTAGTCACCCACGAGCAAACGGCGCTGCAGAGTGTGCAAGTGAGCGCTAAGGATCATCCACACCTGCTACTTGCCGTTCAAAAGCTGGAAAAAAGCCTCGTGAATTATGCACAAAATCCGGTAACTACTGTCGCCGCACCCGGCTCCGATGCCATCGGCAAAGAAGCCGTGGACCAGGACTTTCAGTCTGTACATCGGGCCATGGAATCGTTATTGCTGCGCCAGGGAGAGGCTGCCGCTAGCGCCCGCTCGCAGGCCGTTCATCTGCTTTACGCTTTGGTAGTCATCACCGCCCTGCTTAGCCTTTTCATCCCGTGGCGTGTGGCGGCTGCGCTGACCCGGCCGCTGCGGGATTTCCGGATGGCTCTCGAAGATATTGGCGCCGGCAAATTAACCCATGTTGCGAGTGACGGACCTCAGGAATTACGTGACCTCGCGCGCAGTATTGAAAGCATGCAGGCACGCCTGCGCGAGGAAGAACGACTTCGCCATGAATTTCTCAGTCAGGTTTCTCATGAACTAAAAACGCCTTTGGCATCCGCAAGATCTGGGAGTGAACTCCTGCTCAGCGAACGCATTGGACCACTGCTACCACGTCAGCGCGAAGTTTTGGAAATTGTAGTACGTCAGGTCAAAGAACTATACGCGGCCATCCAGGAAATGCTGGATATGCACGCTCTACAGGCACGATCCCTAGATTTTTCACCACAGTTGCTGTCCGTCTCTGAGGTGCTCGAAGATTTGCAAAAACGCATGCAACCCCTCACCGAAAAAAAGCAACAAATCTTTGAGTACCACAGTCACTCCGATCTGAAGGTATACGCAGACCCACAAAGATTACGTCAGATTCTCACCAATTTGGTCAGTAATGCGCACAAGTACAGTCCAGCAGGTGGACAAATCAGCGTCAGCGCACAGCAAAAACAAAATGGTATTCTTTTCCATGTGGATGATCACGGTCCGGGTATTCCAGAAGCGTTATTGGAGAGAATCTTCGAACGCTTTTATCAGGTGCCTGTCAGCAATAGTCTGCCGCGCGGTACTGGTCTGGGTTTGGCGATCACCCGAGAACTCGTAGCCGCTCAGGGGGGCTGGATTCATATACGTAACCGACAGGAGGGCGGTTTACGCGCCGAAATCTGGTTGCCAGCGACGGCGGCCGAGGGTGCTCACTGATATGCCTCGATTGCGATTGGGTAAGGTCCACCTAGTAACGCTGTTTTTGGCTCCGCTGCTTAGCGCCTGTGCGCTATTACAGCCGCCTCCGCAACCACCTGTCACTCCGGTTTCGCCCCTCTCAGAACTTTCTCAGCATCGCCTGCTCCAAGAGCTTCATCAATGCGGACAGCCGGATTCACTCAACTGCGCAAAAATTCATCGCGCGCTCGCCGAATGGTATCTCAGCAGCGGGGCGCTCAATCACACCGCCCTGAACAATGCGACTCGGGAACTTTCTATGGCTGCACAGAACCACGATATTGCGATGGCTACACGACCATTGCGACGAACCCTCAGCGCCCTCATCGAAAGCCGAACTGCTGCACAGCATTGTGCGCTGCAATTGCGCGCAACTCAGGGCCAGACCGCCATAGCGCAAGCCCATGCTGCATCCGCACAAAGCCGCCTCCAGCGTCTGGAAGCCCTGCTCCACCATCATGCCGAAAAATCTCTTCAAAAACCTTCTACCCCCTTACCCTGATATGCGGAAAACCATGCCCACCATTCTGATTATTGATGATGATCCGGATTTTTTACGTTTACTCGGACTCTGGCTGGAAAGTGAAGACTTCCAGGTACTTACCAGCAGCGATCCCGTTCAGGGATTGCAGCAGTTGGATCGCGAGGACGTTGATCTTGTCATTACCGATTTGCGCATGCCCGGTATGGATGGCATGGCCGTCCTCGAAGCCGTACAAACACGCGACCCTGATTTGCCGGTCATCCTGCTCACTGCCCACGGCAGCATTCCCAATGCCGTTGCCGCCATGCGCGCCCAAGCATTTGGATACCTCAGTAAACCCTTCAGCAACGAAGAACTTCAGGAACTCACGCACGCGGCTCTAGCGCAACGTCGCGCAAGCCAAGAAACCCGCAAGCTTCGAGAAAAATTGCGCGCACAGGCGGGCCAGAGCATCCTGCATCGCAGCTCAGTCATGGCCAATCTGGTCAACGAAATCGCCCAGATTGCAAACTCTCAAGCCAGTGTTTTTCTCTTCGGAGAAAGTGGTTCGGGCAAGGAACGCGTCGCCCGAGCGATTCACGAAGCCAGCCCAAGAAATGCCCAGCCCTTTGTGGCCGTCAACTGTGGTGCTATTCCCGCAGAGCTTGCGGAAAGCGAACTTTTTGGGCATGTAAAAGGGGCTTTTACCGGGGCTACTCAAGATCACAATGGACTGATTCGTAGCGCCGATCGCGGGACCCTATTTCTTGATGAAATTGCTGATTTACCCTTGGCTCTACAAGTAAAGCTGCTGCGCGTGCTGCAGGAGGGAACCTTGCGGCCAGTAGGTGCCAAAACGGAGGTTTTTGTGGATTTGCGCATCATCAGCGCCACCCATCAGGATATTCACGCACTCACCGCGAGTGGCGCGTTTCGCGAAGACCTGTACTACCGACTGCACGTCATTCCTCTCCGGGTACCCAGTCTCAGCGAGCGGGCGGAGGATATTTTGCTGCTCGCTCAGTATTTTCTGGATCGCGAAAGTCAGCGACTGGAACGCAACATACTCGGCTTCAGCCCGGAGGCTCTGGACAAACTGATGCAGCGTGCCTGGCCGGGAAATGTTCGGGAACTAGAAAACGCGGTCACTTTTGCCGCCGCCGTCACCGAAAAGGGTTGGGTAGCGGGGGAGGCCATTCCCGACCCCAGCCGCCAAGGTGGTCCCAGTGCTTTTCCGCCCCTGCAAGACGCCAAGACCGCATTCGAGCGCGTTTATTTGGAAAACCTACTGCGCGCCACCGATGGTAACATCTCCCGCGCAGCACGCATTGCCGGACGACATCGTACTGACCTCTACAAACTGATGCGCAAGCATGGTCTCGCCCCACAATACTTCAAAAATCAGGAGGAACGTGATGAAGACTCATAAAATTTTATCCTCTCGTGAAATTTTTCATTCGGGTGATACCCCGGCCAATCGACCTGTGCCTGGAAGTCTATGATGCTCCCCGTACCCATCGAACCCCAATCCCGCTTTCGACATATTCATCTGCGGCGCTGGTTTGCCCAAGGCTTGCTCATTTCCTTACCCATCGGACTGACCGTATATGTCGTCCTATGGATTGGTGGCTGGCTCAACAACCTCTTTGAAGCACCGATCAAAGCGCTTTTTGGAATTGATATTCCTGGCCTAGGACTGCTGCTTACCCTGCTCCTCATTCTGGGTGTGGGTTTTCTCGCCTCTCATGTCCTGACCTCCTGGATTTTTGACTGGATGAACAAGGCGTTGGCGCGCATTCCAGTGCTCCACAGTCTCTATAGCACCATTCAGGAAACGGTCGGCCTACTTTTTGGCGGCGCCGATCGGGGCTTTCGCAGTGCTGTGCTGGTGCGCCAAGGGGGCGACATGGGTTACATCATTGGTTTAGTCACCCGTGACAACTTGTACGAACTGCCACACTTACCCGAAGACTGCATTGCAGTATTCATCCCCATGAGTTATGGCATCGGCGGTTTTACCTGCTTGGTTCCGCGTGAAAAAGTCATTCCTTTACCGGATATGACGCCCCAACAGGCTTTGCGCTTTGCCATGGCGGGAGGCGTTGGAGGCGGGAAAAACAATCGGGACAAAGCGGATTCAAGTACCACCCCAGAACGTCCAGAAGACTTTTCAGAAACCGATCATCCGCTATGAGCAAAATAACCATCCTTTGCGGAAAAGCGCCCGATTTCGTTATACTCCGACTATTCCAAAAGGAGAGAAAGCATGGCTGAAGTGCGCAAAGCGGTTTTTCCTGTGGCCGGTCTTGGTACCCGATTTCTTCCGGCAACCAAGGCCAGTGCTAAAGAAATGATGCCCGTAGTCGATAAACCGCTCATTCAGTACGCCGTGGAAGAAGCCATCGCAGCGGGTTGTGATCAGTTGATATTCATCAGTGGCCGAGGCAAACGCGCCATCGAAGACCATTTTGACGTGTCCTACGAGCTAGAAAATGAGCTGGAAAAACGCGGAAAAACGGTACTTCTGGAACAAGTACAGAGTATTCTGCCCAGTCATGTCAGCACCATTTTTCTGCGCCAGCCCTACCCACTCGGCCTCGGGCATGCGGTGCTGATGGCCAAACCCGTGGTGGGCGATGAGCCCTTTGCCGTCTTGCTGGCTGATGATCTCATGCTCGGAGAACCGCCGGTGCTGGCACAAATGGTCGAACAATACCATCGCTATCAGGCTGGCATTCTCGGAGTTGAAGAAATTCCTCGGGAACATTCCACGCGCTATGGCGTGGTCGACGCCAAACCCTGGGATGAAAGTATCTTTCAGGTCAGCGGAATCGTGGAAAAGCCCAAACCAGAAAACGCCCCCTCCAATCTCGGAGTGGTAGGACGCTACATTCTTCCTGCCCGCTTATTCGATTTTTTGGAAAAAACCCAGAAAGGTGCCGGCGGGGAAATACAACTCACCGATGCCATAGCCCATCTGCTCAATGAACGGCAAGTTCTCGCCTATCGCTTCTCCGGTCAACGCTTTGATTGCGGAGACAAACTCGGCTACCTCAAAGCCACCATCGCCTTCGGAAAAACGCACCCAGAAGTCGGCGCCGAATTTACCGACTACATGGAAAGCCTCTGTCATGCCCACTCCGTCGCCGCAAGCTCTGAATCGGAGGAACCCATTGGAGCGTAAAGGGATCGTTTTGGCGGGAGGCTCCGGGACTCGCCTCTACCCCCTCACCCAAGCCGTGAGCAAACAGCTCATGCCGGTGTACGACAAGCCCCTCATCTATTACCCGCTGGCGACTCTTATGCTCGCAGGCATCCGCACTATCCAGATCATCTCCACCCCGGACGATTTACCGCGCTTCCAGCAGCTACTCGGTGATGGACATCAATGGGGTATGGATTTCCATTATGCCGAACAGCCTCGTCCCGAAGGACTGGCCCAAGCACTATTGATTGCCGAAGACTTTCTGGCGGGAAGTCCTTCCGCCTTAGTCTTGGGAGATAACGTTTTTTACGGACACGATCTGAGCGAATCGTTGCAGCAAACCAATGCGGCGGATTCTGGAGCGACCATTTTTGCTTATCACGTCGCCAATCCCAAAGCTTATGGAGTCGTTGAATTTGACCAGCACGGCATTGCCGTGGGTCTTGAAGAAAAGCCCGCTAAACCGCGATCTTCCTACGCGGTCACAGGACTGTATTTCTATGATACCGAAGGCAGTCGCATGGCTCGGGAAATCCGTCCTTCGCCACGGGGCGAACTGGAAATCACGGATCTTAATCGCCTGTATCTCGAAAAAAAGCAGTTGCGTGTCGAAGTACTTGGGCGCGGCACGGCTTGGCTAGATACCGGTACCCATGCTGATCTCCTCAGCGCTGGTCAATTCATCCGTACACTGGAAGAGCGTCAAGGTCTGAAAGTGGCCTGCCCGGAAGAAATTGCTTACCGCATGGGGCACATAGACGGCGCGGCCTTGGCGGAACTCGCCGCACCTTTACGAAAAAGTGGCTATGGTGAATATCTGCTGCGGATTCTTGAAGAAGGATCGCTCTATTGAACATTCAGCAACTCTCTATACCCGAAGTATTACTCATTACGCCTAAAGTATTTGGGGATGCTCGTGGGTTTTTCATGGAAAGCTGGAATCAACGCCAATTTGCGGAAGCGGGTCTAGATTTGCGCTTTGTACAGGACAATCACAGTCGCTCTCAACAAGGTGTGCTGCGTGGCCTGCATTATCAAATCCATCAGCCACAAGGCAAGCTGGTCCGGGTAGTAGCTGGGGCCGTTTTTGATGTTGCTGTGGACTTGCGGCGCAGCTCTCCTTCTTTTGGGCAATGGGCGGGGGCAACCCTGTCCGCCGAAAACCAACAAATGCTCTGGGTGCCGCCGGGTTTCGCGCACGGTTTTTATGTGCTGAGTGAAGCTGCAGATTTTCTTTACAAAACGACTGAGTTCTACGCGCCCGAGGCCGAGCGCTGCATCCTCTGGAATGATCCGGATATTGCCATTCACTGGCCGCTCGCAGAGCGTGGGGCACCACTACTGGCGCCCAAAGATGCGGCGGGCCTGCACTTATGGGAGGCAGAGACTTTTTCGTGAGCCTCTTCATTCTGGTTGCAAAGGGCGCTATTATCGGCGGCTTTCCTGTGGAGCGACGGTATTCATGATCATCATCGATGGCGTGACCGAAAGTGGCGGTAAATTCCGCCCCTCGGCCTGGGCAGAGATGCTTATCGAGGGCGTAGGTCTGGCCCATTTTGGTGCCGACCACAAAATCCACTACTTGCCTTTGATAGAACCCGCAAACATTAATGGCAATGCGGCCATTGTCATGGACGAGAGCTTAGAACAATTGCGGCCAGAAGCTTTCGCAGAAATCATGCGCTTTGCCACTGAAAATCGACTACAGATTCGCCACGAGGAAGGGAATATTGCGGACCGCCAAAATCATAAAAAGCCCGCCCGCCGCCGCCGCCCCAGCCAACAGCGTTCTTCCTAATGTCAGAACGCCCCAGTAAATCAAGCCGTCTCCGTTTTGCCTGGTTGCTCGGTGCAATCATCGTGATCTATGGCGTTGCGACGATAGCACTCAGCGTCCACGTCATCGACCAGCAAAGTGGCGCGCGGACGGATTTATACGCTGCCCTTGACACGCTAGATCAGTTGCATCAGGAAGCCATGGCAACCGCCAGCACTGCGCAACAAAGAAAAACCATCGCAGACGCTTGGCATAACGCGCGCGCATTTGCAGCGGCCTCCAACCAACAGGCACAGCGCGTAGCTGACCAACTGATCATACGTCTTAATCAAGAATATCCCCACGGCACTTGCGGACAAAGCGGTCCGTCCTTCGTGTCCACTGAAACACTACCTAAGGAGCATGCCTGTAAGGTGGTCGTCGGTGTGCATGGCAACCAAGTCGAAGCAACCGGTTATGATACCCAGGGAATCCGAATGGACAATTTTTACGAGTTTCTTTATGCCCCCACTGGTCGCTCCGATTAAACTGCTCAAGGAAACAACACGATGACCCGCGTACTTTTACTCGGAGCCAATGGTCAGGTAGGCTGGGAGCTGCAACGCCATTGCCCGCCAAATATCGAACTTAAAGCCTTAACCCGCACCCAAGTAGATATTTGTGAAGCTGAGCAGGTCCAGAACGCCGCTCAGAGTTTTCGTCCAGACTGTATCATCAATACGGCTGCCTACACCGCAGTTGACCGTGCCGAATCCGAAAGCACGCATGCCTACGCAATTAATAAAGAGGGTGCCAAACACTGCGCTCGTGCTGCCGCCGATTACGCGGCGCGCCTCATTCATCTTTCTACAGACTTTGTTTTTGACGGCGCTCAAGCCTCACCCTATCAACCCCAGGATGCGCGCCACCCACTCGGCGCCTACGGGGCTAGCAAAGCGGCTGGCGAAGAACAAGTGCAAAGCATACTGGGTGACAATGCGCTGATTCTTCGTACCGCCTGGGTATACAGCGCTCACGGCAATAATTTCGTAAAAACCATGTTGCGCTTGATGGAGCAGCGCGATTCTTTAGGGATTGTGGGCGACCAAATTGGTAGCCCCACCTGGGCGGCGGGACTTGCCCAAGCAGTCTGGCGGGCGGTGGCTCTTGCGGATTTTAATGGTATTCAGCACTGGACGGATGCCGGGGTCGCGTCCTGGTATGATTTTGCCGTCGCCATTCAAGAAGAGGCCCTGTCTATGGGCCGCTTGGCGCGCGCTATTCCCATCACCATGATACCGACCGCCGCTTATCCCACACCGGCTCTCCGCCCCGCCTGTGCAGTGCTCGACAAAAGTGCCAGTTACGCCGCGTTGGGTGCCGCACCGCACTGGCGTCAGGCGCTCCGCCAGATGCTCGCCGATGTTGACTCCGATGGAACCCCGTAAGGAAAACTCATGGCTAACCCATCCCGTAATTTCATAACCGAAAAGCGGCTGCTCGTCACGGGAGCCGCTGGCTTCATCGGCAGCAACTTTTGTCACTACTGGCTCCAACAACATCCCGATAGCACGCTGATCGCACTGGATGCACTGACTTACGCAGGCAATCGGCATAATTTAGATGGTCTGGAAGCGCATAGCGGATTTCATTTCGTGCATGGAGACATCTTGAATGCAGAAGTGATTGAGCAGGTGATGCGTCATCACCAAATCAACGTTATGGTGCATTTTGCGGCAGAAAGCCATGTGGATCGTTCCATTCATGACCCAGATACATTCATCAGAACCAACATTCTCGGTACCCACAACCTTTTGCGCGTGGCCAAAGCGCTTTGGCTGGATGATCCTCAGGGACCGATTCCCCACCGTTTTCATCATATTTCGACGGATGAGGTGTATGGCACCTTGGGTCCGCAAGATCCCCCCTTCTGTGAAACGACGCCTTACGCACCAAACTCGCCTTACGCTGCCAGCAAGGCGGGTTCTGATCATTTGGTCCGCGCCTATCAGCATACCTACGGACTCTGCACCACAACCAGTAATTGTTCCAACAATTACGGACCCTATCACTTTCCTGAAAAGCTGATCCCGCTCATCATCGTCAATATTCTCCACAACAAACCGCTGCCCATCTACGGTGATGGACAACAAATTCGCGACTGGCTCTATGTGGAAGATCACTGTCGTGGCATTGCCGCCATACTCGAACAGGGGCAAGAAGGCGAGAGCTACAACATCGGCGGTTGCAATGAATGGGCAAACATCGATATTGTCCTGCTCGTCGGTCAGATCATGGATGAACTTTTTGCCCATGAACCGCAATGGTTGCAGACTTATCCGCTATCCGCTGCTGCCCAGGGCCGCAAAAGCGCCGATCTCATTACGCATGTCCGCGATCGTCCCGGTCATGACCGGCGCTATGCCATTAATGCCGAAAAAATCACCCAAGCACTGGGCTTTTCGCCGGCTGTGGATTTCCCTGCGGGGATTCGTCGGACTATCCGCTGGTATCTGGAGAACCCGCAGTGGTGGCAAAAAGTCATGGACGGAAGCTATCGAGACTGGCTGGATGTGCAGTATGGAACCAGCCCATCGACGACTTTATCGGAATAATTCTCCTGATTTCACAAAGTCAGCACTGGGGCTACATTGGCCGGGTCACTGAAGCTCTCCTGACCATTTTCGATATGCCCGGCCAAACGCCAACGATGCTCCGGGGTGGCGATTTCTAAATCATACCAGTGATGACTGTCCTGCAGATTCCATGGTATTTCTCGTACTTGTCCTGCAGAAAGCCGGAATTGACGCGGGCTTTGTCCGTAAGACCGATCACTGACCTTTATTTCTAAACCCTGTGCACCGGCATTATAAAACAGCATACGGATATCACCGCTGACTTCGCTGTGCGTGCTGATATGCAGGTTGGAAGCCCCCTTCCCCGTCAATTTGCGTAAAAATCCGTTAGGTCCATACACGGTCATCGCCGCAGGCTGATCCGTAGGCTGTGGTACCGTATCGCTGAGCTGATGCCCAGCACCCACCGTGTAGCGCTGTGGCAGCGCGGTGCTGGCATCCCAGTAGGCGTAACAACCGACCCCGGTGGTCGAGCGATTATCGAAGTCTAGGCGGACGCCGTCTTGAGTCATGTGCAGCGTCACATCCAAATCATAAGGAAGGGACCGGGCCGGTCGAAGACCCGCCTCTTGAGGATCTATCTGATGGTGTTGACGGACAGGCACCACCGGTGCTGGTAAGGTAGATTCCCGGTAGACCATATCCCGGTAGCCCTGAGTGCTAGGGAGAGACGCTGGCTGATCATTATGATGAGAAAAGTCGAACGCAGCCGTAAGATCTCCACAAACCGCGCGCCGCCAAGGGCTGATGTTGGGTTCTTTCACGCCAAAGCGCTGCTCGATAAAACGGATGACCGAGGTGTGATCAAACACTTCGGAACAAACGTACCCCCCCTTGCTCCAGGGAGAAATCACCATCATCGGCACGCGTGGGCCGAGTCCATAAGGGAGCTGGTCCGCGACGTAGAGGATGCTCTGGTCCGGATTAATCACGTTATGAACTTCACCTGCCGTGCTGACGGTAGATTTACCCGGACGTACGGGAGTCGGTGGTTGTGGCGGCATGACGTGATCAAAAAAGCCATCATTTTCGTCATAGTTCAGAATGACCGCCGTTTTGCCCCAAACCTCGGGGTTGACGGTGAGCGCATCGAGAACTCGGGCGATATACATCGCACCGTAAGCAGGCGGATAGGACGGATGCTCGGAGTAACCGGCGGGGGTAACAATCCACGAGACTTGCGGAAGTCGATCACGAATCACGTCTTCTTTAAGCTGCACCAAGGTACGGGCGGTCATGGCACGCTGGTAGAGTGCAGAGCCCTCCTGCGCCTCCGCAAAGGGCCGAAAATATGCCAGCGCATTGGCACCAAAGTTGCCGGTCAAGGGATTATGATCAATCTCGTGCAAACCCTCCTGATAAATTTGCCAGGAGATCCCCGCATCCTGCAGACGTTCGGGATAGGTGGTCCAGGTAAAGGGCTTCACCTGCTTGTCCCAAAGACAGGTGTTGTCGTCGATGAAAGGACCACCATGGCGTCCTTCGGGGTCAATAGTCCCACTCCAAAGCATGCAACGATTGGGGCAGGTAGGGCCCGCAATGGAACTAAAATAGTGATCACAGACCGTAAAAGCATCTGCCAGCGCATAGTGAAAAGGCAAGTCGGCACGCTGAAAGTAGCCCATAGTCATATTGGTTTTGTTGAGAGGCCAGGCATTCATGACGCCTCCAGCGAGCGCCCCATGCTGCGAGGCCCAGCTATGATCCAGATCTTGGAGCAACTGGGCAGAGGTTTTCTGCGTATTCAGGTGAAAGGGCAGAATGCTCTGCTCTGGATGCTCCATGCGCGGTTGATACCAGATCGGTTTACCGCCGGGTAAGGGCAGCGGAAAACGGTCGTTATAGCCACGCACGCCACGCAGATGGCCAAAGTAGTGGTCAAACGAGCGATTTTCCTGCATGAACACCACAATATGTTCAACATCTTCTAATGTGCCACTGCGCCCGGTAGACGGCAGTGAAGCGGCGCGCGCAAGCGTACTCCCCAGAAAAGTGGAAGACGCAGCACCTAGTCCCAAAGTCTTTAGAAAATCTCGGCGTTCCATAGTGGGTTCCCCTTCATCCTTCACGATGTCTGGTGTGATTGGCTAGCGGTTTCTAAACGATGAATAGCGATGGCGGCGGGCGCATAATGCAACTGCATGGCCCGCTGTAACCACTGTAAGGCTTTGCCCCGATCGACCGGTACGCCACGCCCATAAGCGTAACTCAGGCCCATATCATAAGCCGCAGCACCATTGGGCTCTTGCGCCAAAGCCTGCAGCGCCGTTTGACTGCGCTGCAGGTAGTAGTGGTATTTTTTCAGATTGATGGGCGCGAGATGTCCTCTTTTATAGGTTTCTGCCAACCAGTAATCGGCGTTGACCTGCTGGGGAACGGCCATTCCTATGCGAAACCAGTACGCCGCCTCTTGCGGATTGCGGGCCACACCCTCTCCGTTCAGGTAAGCATTAGCCACCCGGCGTTGTGCAAAATGATCCCCCGCATTGGCTGACCACAAGTACCAGTGAAAGGCTCGCGCCGGGCTTCTGGATACACCCAGACCTGCCGCATATAAATTCCCCAAAGCAAACCCGGCCCAAGCATCTTGATAACGCTGGGTCGCCTGCTTCAATTCTACAGCCGCTTTGGGATAGTTTTTTGCATTGAGCAACGCCACGATGTGCCGATCCGCCGCCCTGACAGCCTTGGCATGGGCCATGTATTGACCTGCGTCACGTCCCGCCGAACCGGGGTTAGCCTCATTGCTGAAGGCAATCATCGGGGATGCCGTTGCCGCATGTGCCGCCGCCATGCCATGACCCAGCATGGTCGACATCATAACGAGGGTGATCACGGTCAATTTCATCGTAAAAGAGGAACTACCATCTCGTTGGTACGCAGTCATCATTCCACCTCTCCGGCCTGATAGGCAGCTATGGGGGCATGCCGCTTTTGGGCATAGGTCTTCAGGTAATTCTTTTCTTTGTGCCAAGCTTTCACACCTCTGGCAGCAATCCATTCCTGCTTCATCTGCTCGGGGCCCGGCACCTTGAGTAGCGTCGTTGGTGTGTAGGTATTGCCCTTGCTGGGAGGTGGCAACCCTGCCCCATTTGCGGTCTGGTGGGCTTGGTACCAAGCATACCATTTCGAATTGGGATGTAAGTAATGACCCGTTGCTCCAGCCTCACGACGCAGCAAGGTATAATTGCTACATTTGCCCGCGTTAAAGGCGACCGGCACCTGGATGGGAATCACTTTTGGCGTGGGCGTAAAGTCTGGATGACGGGTCCACATTCCGGAAAAGACGCTGGCATTCTGGTCCCATTGCGACATCGGCGGTAGGCCAAATACGGCTTCCGTAGTCTTCAAAATATTTACCTGAGAATACAGATTGGTTTCCAGATACCCTTTTTTGACCCAAGGTCCCATGGCCAGAGCAAAAGTGCGGTGGGCATTGATATGATCCGCACCGGATTGGGCATCATCTTCGTTAAGGAATACCACCATATGCTTCCATTCTGGGGTCGTGGATAAATAATGAATGAACTTTGCAGTGGCGAAATCATTGTTGGCCACATAATAATTAGGGGTGTAATAGCATGACGAACGGCCTGCGGTGTGATCATCGGGCAGCCAGATGTAAATAAAGTGGGGGAACTTCGCACCCGGATGCGCTTTGAGCCAATTCACCGCCATCTTCTCGCGGTAGGTATCTAGTATCATACGGTCCCAACCTGGGAACCCCGTAGCGAGGTGTTTTTTCATCGCCAAGGAGATATTTCCAGACTCGGATCGGGAAACAAATTCCCCGAAATCCTCAAAAGAAATTTTATGATCCAGGAGATCGTTGAAAAGAAACAGTCGCTGCGGATAGCTGATCCACGGATTAGACCATTTACCCAAAACGGAAAGGTTTTCGTAAATAGCATACGGATTATCAACGCCCAGTGGCATACCGCCGGTGCCCGTAGCACCGCCAGGTACCAAGGATTGCGTCCATCCCGGATTGGCAACCAAGCCCCGTCCTGAATAATATTCCGGCCAAGTGCGCTGCACAAAATCTGAATCGGAGGCCGCAGTGGTCCATTGATGACCTTGTGCAGTAACCTCTCCATCCGCCATAAAATTCGTGAACAATGTGTAATGGTGCGCCAAATTATAGAGATTCGGCAATTCTTTCGGGCCATATAAATCTAAGTGCGGATCGGCCCAAGCACCGGCTGCTCGATAATCCCCGAGGTCTTCATCAAAAGTTTTATTTTCGCGTAAGATGAAAACCACGTAATGAATATGCGCACGTAGGAACTTTGTCGATTTCACATCTTCCTGATGTCGAGCCGCCCGCTGGGCGTGGGTGAAACCATTATGGCGCAGACTCTCCTGCGTCCAGGCTGGAAGCTCCTGTGACAGACTATGCAAATCAATTTTCTGCACCAGACCGTCCATCATATCGCCGACCCATTGATGTTCTACATTGGGGCCAGAACCCAGCCCCTTCGCAGCCGCGACATATAAAGCATGGCCATTATGGGTAATCGCCGTCGGATACCAGGCAGTGGGTATCAGACCCAGTCCTTTACCCGTTTGGTCATTGAAAACGGCCACATCATTATTACCCGCATTCGCCACGAATAACTGATCACCGACGATGGTCAGCCCATCTGGATAGCTGCCAGGAGGGGCTCCGGGATAGGGGCTGTCATCTACAAAACCCTTGACGGTCAATGAATGGGTATCGACTTCTGCGATTCGATCTACGTTCGCCAAGGCGACAAAAACATTGGCCGTGTTTGGCATCGCGGCCAAAGCGGTCGGATGGACCCCCGCTTCGGTATTACTAGGTGCTGTGGGTGGCCCGACCCGTACAGTGCCTATCAATTTCATGGTTGCAGGATCTACTACGGCAACTGCATTACCTCCCCACAGACTGACTACAAGTTTTTTACCGCCATCGGCGAAGGCCACCGCGAACGGATAAGGACCCACATTCAAGTAATGGGTTGTACCCGTCTGGATATTCACTCGAGCCAGACTATTGGAAAGCATACCCGTTACAAAGAAATGTTGGCCTTTGGGGCCCACGGCAAGTGCATCCGGATAAAACAAACGCGGTTGATTCACATAGTGCCCTTGGTATTCGTAAGGATATTGATCCTTGGGAAAGGGTTGCCATATCAAGGAATAGCGACGTAGTAATTTAGGCTGACCATTTTGGACTTTAAAAGCGGCTACATCATCGCTGTCTCCACCCGCAGCCAACAACATCTGATCGGGCCCCACAGCCATGCCTTGAAAGAAGCTCTGATGACCAATGACGTCACCGTGCAGATCGGTCACATCCGTAGGCATCAGTCCATTTGCATGAGCGGCTTTTTTATATGCCGCAATTTCAGCGACACGCTTAAGGGTTTTTTTGTCGTAGAGGGTAATGGTCTGCGCACGTGTGGCACCATTGGCCATGACCGCAATTTGATCCCCAAACGGTACCACATCCGTCACAAAATTCGGGGAACCATTCACCAACCCAACCGGACTGACAATACGACCCGTCGGCAGCACATGCGTCACCCAATCCTTGTTTTCTGCGTTAATTTGAATAGGGCCGTTGATATTGAGGGTATTAGCAATAGAGTCATCATAAGCCATGGCTATAGCTGGAATGCCTCCAGAAAAGACAAGGGCCATTAGTGACATAATGCGACGAATGGATTTCAGATTGTACCTCAAGATAACACCTCAAAATAGTTCATTCAGTCTACCTAAATTAACAGCAATAAATTTCGTACATGTATTTTTTCAACCATTTTTGCTATTTATGATTACCAAGAGAAATCCGTATATGGGAAAATACCCATATAGTATACAGGAGAAATATGACACTAATGTGACAACATTTTGATAACCGCTTTTCATGATCTACTCCGCCACTCCAAAAGCTACGCACATGACGAAGTCCATTTCAGCAGCCACCCAAGACTATATAAAGAGTTGCACATTTTCTTGTACACTATTTATTCGCGCTGTACGCCATATTTGTGGGTCCACTCTGCCACATACGGAGGTGCCAAGTCTGCTCTCGTAAAAGTCCCCTTTGACCATGGATCGGAAAACCCACCGCCGAAACCAGCGGGAACTGCTGCCGGTAGCGAAGACATTATCTTGATCATCTGCAAAGCAATACCATTAGAACGATGCTGGGCGTATTCAGAACAACGATGAAAATAACCATTCATTTTGGTTGGCACATTGATAGCCGCATCAGATATGGTGTGGATTTCAACGAATGGCACCTTATTTAAGGTGGACACTAAGGCAATTGGGTAATTACCCGCCTCATCAACTTCATGGAAAATCCGGGTACTCGCCTGGATCTGAGCAACGTTGCGCAACCAGGCATCCCCTGAGCCCTGGGTTCCATAAGTCATGACCCATGGTTTACGGCCCACCGGAGCAGAAAGGATAGTCGCTGGCGTATAAGAAGCCACCGCGTGTGCCGCTTCTGCGGCAAGCTTCACGAGTGTGGAAGATGCGTATAGATACTCTGGATTTGGATTCCCTTTGGTGTAGCCTTCATTATCAGATACTAGGGCGCTGAATTGGCCAGGAACAATTTTTCCACCGGCCTTGGTCATATAGTTACTGAAGTTGACCACTCTGGCACCAATTACTACATCGCCCATGGATAACATGGGCAAGTGTGAACCAGCAGTACCGGGATCAATAAGCAAGGTTGGATGAAATACTTTCTCCAATAAATAGGTATCAATAGCCGTCAAACTAAAACTCCCAAGAGGTGGCGGCGATGAAAGCACCAGCACCACGCCATCCAGTTCACCAACGGTAAATTTGAACATACCTTCCTGAAAGGTCTTTTTGTCAAGCATAACCGTAGTATATTGCTTGTAAGTATTTGGGCTAGAGGGAAGCATGATTCCAACCACCACTCTGGCATTTTTTATGGTCATCTGCGGCAACTTTAACGAAACAGAAGACGAGACTGAAGCATCTGCAAGAACAGATGATAATACAATTAGCATTATTACTATAAAAAAATTATGAATCAATGAAAATATAAAATCAGTAATAAATTTATTTTTCATAATAAGCATACTCCATAAAAAATACAGAAATTGGTGCAGAAAATATTTTTCATATCACCTGCACCAAAAAACCATTTCAAGGATTATATAGCATCACTCGAAACGAAGGCTAACATTACTACCTATAAAAACCGGGGCTCCAGACTGTCCTTGAAAATACGAGAATGGTTTAAGGACTTGTTCAGCATATACCAGATAATTATTATCCAAAATATTATCCGCATAGAGACTGAACTTTATGGACTTTACATAAGCTGAGTTGATCGGCATTTCGTACGAAGTATTAAAATCCAGGGTATCGTATGAGGGTAGTGTCAGGCCGATAGTTTGACCTTTATTGGTTGCCATATATTGACGACCCACAAAATGACCAGTCAATGCCGCATATAGCCCACCATGCTCGTAACGTATACCCGCTGTAGCCGTATATGTCGGAACATAAGGACGCGATTCACCTGGATATGAGGTACCATTTGTTCCTACAGAAAGGCTGGTGTACTTTGCACTCGTATAGTTATAAGTTCCAAACAAAGAAACGTGATCTTTGACGGGCACATCTAGCCCAACATTAATCCCCTGATACAATGCCGTTCCATTGTTATATTCAAAAGTTTGCCCTGTCGCGGAGTCATAGTATTCGCTAAAAATATTACTAAAATTACGCCTAAATACCGACAGATTTCCCGACAGAGCGTCACTCGTATATCGCACACCGGCATCGTAACTTATATTGCCTTCAGGTTGCACCGAAATAGCTGAAGGCGTTGGCGCAGCCCCTATGGCTGCATAGTAGGCGCTAATATTGGGTACCTTATTTGTTTTACCCACACTAAAATAAAGGTTTAGGTCATGCACCGGAGTATAAGAGAAACCAAGAGAGGGCTCCGAGAAGTAATAGGTATTATCTACATGCCCCCCGTAAGTGTAATAGTAACCGGCGACATCATCACACCCCGTGGAGACAATATTATACTTTATCCCCGGATAAATATGCAGCTTACCACCCATTAGGTCTATATTATCTTGCAGATAAACATAATTGTAATCCCGCGTATCATGCTCATTCCACGCATTGTTGTAGCCGTCAATATTGGGGACAGGGCTACTACCATACCAATATTCCGCACTGTGATCCTGACTATAATCCACCATAGCGCCCAACTCTATGGTATTATGTGGAGCGAAAAACGTAAGCGAGGGAAGGAACCCAACGCTCTGAATATCATCAATATAATTATGATATTGCGTGCCATTAACCGCCGATCCGAACAGCGCTACAGGATCGTAACTATTATTGGTTGATGGTGGTGCAGCATAAGGCTCAAGATTAGTCCCCACTGGATAACCTTGATAAATTGCATAACCGTAGTAATTCGGATCATAGTATGCCGCATTGGTGAACGATGTGCGGTTGGCCGCCTGCTGTTGGATGAACACCTTGGTTTTAGCCATCATGTAGTTATTCAAAAGACTCTTCCACGACAAAATGACATTAAGCGCATGGGTGTTTGTACTACTGGAGGCAACTCCAAGCGGTGCCTGATAAGAACGTCCATTCTGAGCTAGCAGAGCAAGAGGAACCAACGACGGTTGCCGGGCCGATTCGACATTATATACTGCCACTAACTTCAACTGCGACAAACCATGATCATAGGGCTGCACAATTGCAGCATAGTATGAATTGATGTTAGCAAACACATTGCTCATGAAACTCGGTGCGTGGGTATAAGAATATTTGAACAACATTTCTGTTCCTGTCCCCGGCAATGCACCACTATTCACCGCAAATCCAGTCGTGTAATTACCGCCACGATAGCCATATTTCCCACCTGAAGCATCCAAATCCACATAAAATTTCGAGGTGGGCATCGCTGGCTCGTATGAAATGGTCCCGCCTAATGAATTGATGCCATTTTGAGAAGGCTGATTTGCCCCACTAAAAACTTTTACCGTGGAAATCTGACCCATCGTCAAAGGCGTGTAGGCGTGATCATCTCCGGTACCCCCCGCCCCGCCTCTGAATGTGTTAATAATGGGCACTCCGTCAAAATTAGAGGCCATCTGACTACTGGTGAAGCCCTGATATGTGAATTCATTGTCTGTTGCCGACAAATTACCTGGGCCCTGCGATATCACGTTCATTCCAGGAACATGTTTTAGTACCGACTGAAAGTTCTGAGCTGGCGAAGCGTGAGTTACCGTTTTCTTAGTCACTGAAGTTACTGCTTTTTCTGGTGGAGCTACTTTTTTAACCGCGCCAATGTCCGTAACTGATGCAGCACTCTGGGTCGCGGCCACTACCGATCCACCATCCGCATAGGCACAAGTTGAGAATACTCCCAAGGCCGCAATGACCGCTGTTTTAACCAGTTTTCTACCTACAAAAACGCCGGTAGGAGCTCCCTTTCCGTCGGAGACGGTAACTTTAAATCCTTCTATAGTTTTCATTTCCATGACCTTCCTTTTTGATGAATAACGCGTCCATGGTTAGGCAAATTTCGTTCCCATATCGCATACTTTTCAATACATTGATTCACTGATAAAAACTAAGGTACGTTGCGCATAGGTACAAAGCCGTGCACCAATATAGGGCACATTTGTTTATAATAATCATCATATTTGTGCATCGGCGCCGCAGCTATAATCAAGATCGGCCCGAAAAACATACTATGACGACAATATTATCAAACGCATCAAGGTAATACTAAAGTGCTATTTATGCATCAGCAGATCACGAAAAATGCAACACGGAGGTAAAGATGATTATTTTTTATAATAGCTTGCTCTAGGCAAGCACTTGCACTTACCAAAGACAACCCGGAAGGATACTCAATACAGACAAAATTTATCGCGTGATGGCCTTAGTAACCGAGGCTATAATTCGACTCAATGCTTCTGCATTCTCAGCTTCAAAACGTGTAACCAGTACTGGCTGAGTATTCGAGCTTCTAATGAGAGCCCAACCATCTGCAAACTCAATGCGCAGCCCATCCAGTGTTCTGAGATATGCGTCTGGGAAGAGCGTTGCAGCATCGCGCATAAGTCTCTCCATGATCTGCTGAGGTTCTCCCTCGGCCATTTCGAGACGTTGCTCTGGGGTGCTGGGCAAATTGGGTAACCTATCCAACAGCGAAGCCATGCTGTCTCCGTTCGCTTTTGCCATGATTTCTAACAAGCGAGCGGCGGCGTACATGCCGTCATCAAATCCCGGCCAGCGGTCCCGGAAAAAGAAATGGCCTGCCAACTCGGCGCCAAGCGGTGCATTGAGGGCTTCCATTTTGTTTTTGATTAGGGAATAGCCGGTTTTCCACATCACCGGTTTTCCACCCAATGCCCGAATATTGTCCGCTAACAAAGACGTCGATTTCACGTCGTAAACCACCGCAGCGCCAGGATAAGCAGGACAAATATCTTGGGCAAAAAGCATCAGCAGACGATCAGCGAGAATAACTCGCCCGCTGGCACTCACTACCACCATCCGATCACCATCGCCATCAAAAGCGATGCCAATATCCAGTCCGTCACTCTCAACCTGTGCGATCAAATCACGTAAATTATTTTCATCCGTTGGGTCAGCGGGATGGTGGGGGAAGCGTCCATCGACATCGAGGTATAACCCGGACACCGTACAACCCAAAGCTTGAAATAATTTAGGGGCTACCAAGCCAGTCACCCCATTACCGCAATCTATACCAATACGCAAAGGCCGACAAAGCTGAACATTATTTGCTACAAAATCGCGGTAAGCGTCAATAACCCGATGAGATGACATATCCCCCATAATCGCTGTCTGCAAGAAGCTTTCTTCCCGCATGCGCTGATATAAATGCTGAATGTGCTCGCCAAATAGCGTCTGGCCCATCAGGACCGTCTTGAAACCGTTGTAGTCCGGTGGATTATGACTCCCGGTCACCATTACCCCACCATCAGCATGCAAATACTGTACGGCAAAAGAGAGTACGGGAGTCGGTACCATACCGACATCCAACACCTCACAACCTACGCAACGCAAGCCCGTGCAGAGCGCATGATGAAAAGACGGACCAGACAAGCGTCCATCTCGACCTACAGCGATAATCCGTCCGCCCCGAGCGCGCAGCTCCGTCCCTATCGCGAGGCCCAGACCTTCAACAAGCGCAGGCGTCAAATCACGGTCCACAACCCCACGTATATCATATTCTCGAAAAATGCCCGCAGAAATTTCCATCAAACTCCTGTGTACTGACTGGCGTTATGAAGCCGAACCGTTTCGCGCGCGACCAAGCCAAGACGTTCTTTGACCTGTGCATAAACTGTCTGATCTACACTTTCACTCTGCGTGCGCGATGCAATGACCCCACAGAGCGAAGCCGCATGTAATCCGAGAGTTCGGGCAATCGTGAAGAGCGCCGAGCTTTCCATCTCAAAGTTCAGTACCCCGAGGCGCTGCCACTCTTCTAAACTGCCCTGAAAACGTCTGGGTACATAGCCTGAAAAGGAATCATAACGCTCCTGACCTGGCCAGAAGCTGTCCGAAGAACAGCAAATTCCCGTTATGTATCTAAAACCAAGGTACTCCGTCGATTCAATGAGTTTTTGGGTGAATGAAAACGAAGCCACAGCAGGATACTCAAGGGGCGCATAATGACTAGATGTACCCTCAAGTCGTACTGCACCTTCGCTGATAATCAAATCACCTAGTGCAATATGCGGCTGAATTGCCCCTGTCGTACCTAGTCTTAAAAAATGAGTCACACCGAGTCTGCCCAACTCTTCCAATGCAATACCTGTAGATGGGGCGCCAATACCTGTGGACATAACCAAAACAGGGATATCGCCCACATAACCCAAAGCAGACCGATATTCACGGTGTTGAATCAAGTCACGGGGAGCATCGAGAAAACTGGCGATTGGGGCTACCCGATCTGGATCTCCAGGCAGAAATGCGTACCGAGCCCCGTTCAGCATGTTCCGCGACAGACCAATGTGGTATTGGACTTCATCTAAATCCATAACCATGCCCGTCATGTTGATGCATCCGCGCACAGCAAATCGTCCAACAACCTGCTGGCACCAAAGCGTAAGCGTTCTGGGACCAAAAATGTGGATCCCATCACGTTTTCCACTTGATGAATATAGTCATACAGTTGAGCAATAGTGCGCACCCCTCCTGCTACCTTGATTCCCGGAGGAGGCACCGACTTCCGATACTCGTTGGCCACCATCGCAAGCTCCGCCACAGCCTCTGGAGTAGCACCAATGGCCACCTTCCCTGTCGATGTTTTCAAAAAATCAACACCAAATTCGGCCGCAGCTCTAGCTAAACCGAGACGTTGCTCAGGGAGCGGCATCGCTCCAGTTTCCAGAATGGCTTTAACCCGCGCCCGACCCTCCAACCAATGGCGCATGGCTTCCAACAGTGTAAAAACCGCACGAGAATCTCCCCCTAACCAAGCCTTGTAAGGTAAAACCACGTCGATCTCATCCACCCCAGCGGCCAAAGACATTTCAACATCGGACTGGATTCTCTTTAATGACTGATCACCCGATGGAAAGTTGGCTACTGTGGCAACAAATACCGGGCTTTCTTTCAAAAGTCCCACCGCACGCGCCACATAGCCGGGATGAACACAAACTGCTGCCACATCTCCTTGGGGGCTAAGCGCTTTAACACAGAGCGACTCAATCGCGGCTTCATCGCCCATTACAGCTTCCAGCCGGGTAAGATCCAGCAAACCGATACATTCTTTTACGGAGAGATTCACGGATTTTGTTCCTCCAGATTGGCAGCCCCAAAATTGTGTGGCAGCAACTCCTGAAAGCGCATGGCCTCAGTGCGCCCCTCTTCATTCGACGTGTACACCCACATTCCGATATCGGCAAATTCATTTAATCGTTGGCGACAGTTTCCACAAGGCCAGGCGGCTGTATGTCCTCTGCAGGCGACATAGGCAGCACGAATCCGCATTGGCCCCAACGTCGCCACCATCTGACCGATAGCCACAGCTTCCGCGCAAAGACCAGAAGGATAAGCCGCATTTTCAATATTACAGCCCTGAAAAATATGCCCCGTATCAGTCAGTATCGCAGCGCCTACTGGAAAATGTGAATAGGGTACGTAAGCATTTTTAAGGATATCTTCGGCTGATCTACGTAGCTGAAGGATAGTCGATTCAGCGATTTCCTTGCCAATTAGAGAATGGGGACTCAAGCTATTTTTCTCCTTTGAATATACGGTCTAGTTAGTCGCAACCCTGCATAATATATAAATGCGGCAATTAGTGCCGAGCATACTTGCCAAGGAATCATGCGAACAAAAAAGTTAGGAATAAGGTTTTCGAATTGCCCCATAACAACACCTAAAATAAGTACTCCTAAAGCCCAAGGCGCGGGCCATATAAAATATTCCTGCAGTGATTTTGGTCGATAATAGAATAGAGCAATTGGATCGACATAATAACGACCATAAAACCAGTCTATCACCAGAATAAAACTAAATGGAAACAAGAGTGATCCCAACAGAGAAAGGAAACCCTCAATAAAGTTCAGGATACCAGCAATAGCTAATAGAGTAGCAAACACGCCGAGTACAACCACCACTACGGGTTGCATCATTCGATGCGGTCTGCCAGCAACGCTTGCCACTGCCAGCAATTTAGTCACCGCAGGATACAAATTCATGGCATTAGTATGCGCAATAGCCAGGATTACCCCGATAGCAGATACCTCACCCCATACGGGCAAGTTCTTACCTAGTAAGGCAATATTCCAGTCCCCCGTCATCTGCAGGGCAACTAAGCCGAGAATACCCATAAATAACACGGCCGTCATAATTCCGATGGCCGGGGTCAACAAATACAGTGCGCGATGAAATGGTCTCTCAGTAGCATGGGAGGGGGGACAAAAGCGCGTTACCGTAGGAAAATCATAAGCCCATGCCAATAGACTAAAGCTCAGGACGAGGTCAATATCCTTACCCCAATTTACCGATGTTGATACTACAGGCATTACAAATGCGTGTTGAGAAAATAAATAATAAATAAGCACCGCGTAGCAGAGCAGAAACAACAAAGCAGTGTATTTATAAAATTTTTCGAGAACCTCCATTCCAAAAAATACTAGTGTGATCTGCAAAGTTCCGAGAACAATATACCAAAGCATACCGTACCCCGGGAACAAGGTATTGAGAATTTTTCCACCCACATCCGTGTTCAAGCCAAACCAACCCGCTCCAACAATAGTGTACAAAACCGCTAGCACAGTAGCGCCGCCCACACCATATGTACGACGTGCCATTACCATGGAAATAATGGGAACCTGTCGCCCCATATGCGACAACAGCATGGAAGGAATCAAACCAATGAGTAAGGCGAGTAATACCATCCAGACAAAGTTCCACAGTCCGATCCCATGTAAAAGCAGACCAATCACAGGGGTAGTGGCCGATGCGGATGCCAGCGCCCAGATCAGGAAGAGCATACCTGGTCGCATGGTACGATCTTGATCAGGAACCGGGGCCACCCCCAATGTCTCCACATGGTGCGCCACCAGCTCCTTGGGCGACGAATGGGTCGCTTTAGTCATGAAGCACCCCGAATGGTGCTACCCATTTCTTGAGGTTTTAATAATCCTTGCAGTAGCCAATAGCTCAGCCCCGCAACAAAGAACGTCCAAAACCAGCCATAGGTATAGAGCTGATCCAGAAACCCAGGATGGGCAACAATACCTCCAGGGCTGGAAGACGCCGCCACAAACCCCGGCAGGACGGGCAGGACGGCAATGGCTATCGCAATGAATGCACGACGATTCCAGCGGGAATACGTGGTGCCCTCCTGATAAAGGCTCAGAAGATTGATACGCTGCCGACGCCATAACCAATAATCGGCGATCATTACTCCCGCTATGGCTCCAAGTAGGCTGCCGTAACCGGCAAGCCAAGTGAAAATATACGCCGAAACATTGTTCATGAGTAACCACGGGCACATCAGCACACCAACCACGCCAGTGATCAAACCCCCAGTCCGAAAGCTGATCAAGCGTGGTGCCAAATTAGAAAAGTCATTGGCAGGAGACACCACATTGGCGCCCATATTAATACTCGTCTGAGCGAGTAGAATCGCACCCATGGCCAGCAGCAACAACGCGCTGTTTTGAGTAATCATGGGTATCAACACAATAGGATTCCAGAGGGTCTGATGGAATACGCCTATAGCGGCTGCTGTTACAAAAATACCCACAAAGCTCGTACCCATCATACCAAGGGGCAAGCCTATGCACTGCCCTATAATCTGGGCTTTTTGTGACCGCGCGAAACGCGTGAAGTCGGGAATATTGAGACTCAGCGTTGCCCAATAACCCACGTTAGCAGCCAAGCCTGGCCAGAATAATACCCAGAAATTATGCCCGCTTGGTTGCGCCAACCGACCCGACTGATGCAGCACCGCCATAAAGCCGTGTCCCGCCAGCAATGCCCAGTAAAAAAGCAGGGACAACAGCAGGATCAAAATGGGTGCGGCCAGTGTTTCAAAGCGTTTGATAGCTCGCATGCCGCGCAGCACAATCGCCATCTGCAATAGCCAAAAAATCCCAAACGCCACAAAGTCATGGCCCTTAATGCTCGTCCAGGGCGACCAAAAATGACCCAAAAGCATGGAAAGGGCGAGGCCACCCAGCCAGGTCTGTATCCCAAACCAGCCGCAGCCCACAAGACCACGTGCCATAGCCGCCACCTTAGCGCCACTGGTGCCAAAAGAAGCGCGAACAAAAACCGGAAAAGGTATGCCATAGCGTACCCCCACATACGCGTTGAGAAGCATAGGAATTAACACCAAGAAATTACCGAGTGTCACGGTAAATAAAGCTTGCCACCAAAGCATGCCCGCCATCATCAAACCTGATGCTAGGGTATAAGTGGTCAGCACGGCGGACATGCTGATCCAGAGGGCAGTAATGTTCCAAGCACTCCAATTACGTTGAGAGGCACCCACTGGCGCCAAATCACTATTATAAAGATCAGAGTCGCCAACGGTGGCGATAAACTCCGCAAACTGGGGGCCGTCAGGGGCTTCGATAGCTGTCCAAGGAACATGAGAACCACTCATAATCAGTGCCACTCTCGCACTGCTGCGCGTCCCCGCAGCACACTGCGATAAGGATGACGCTGATTTTGCGTCTGCTGCGCCCGCATGAATGGCGGGAAGGGCGGGCGGGATATGTATTCGCCGGCACCACGTTCAACCTGCAGCACACCCTGCGCATAAACCACTCGACCTCGGCTGATAGTATAGGCGGGACCACCAGCAACCGTCATGCCCTCGAAAACATTAAAGTCCACCTGCTGATGTTGATTTTCCGCACGGATAGTACGTTGCAAATGGGGGTCCCAGACCACAAGGTCAGCGTCACTACCCACTCGAACCACCCCTTTGCGCGGATAAATATTGAATATACGCGCCGCATTGCTGGAGGTGAGCGCCACAAATTCCTGGGCGGTGAGACGTCCGGTATTGACGCCATGATGCCAAAGTACGGCCATCCGGTCTTCGACACCTGCTGTTCCATTAGGAATTCGTGCGAAATTATCCTGACCCATGGATTTTTGATCTCCGCAAAAACAGCAGTGATCCGTGGCCGTAGTTTGCAAAACTCCGCCACTCAATGCCTCCCAGAGGGCTTCCTGATGGATTTTGGAACGAAAGGGTGGGCTCATCACATGAGCGGCGGCTCGATTCCAATCCTTGTCATAGTAAACCGATTCATCAATGAGTAGATGCTGGGTCAGACATTCGCCAAAAACCCGTTGCCCCCGGCGACGGGCATCGGCGATGGCATCCACCGATTCAATCGCCGAGTTATGGACCAAGTATATGGGGACGCCCAAAATGCCCGCGATCTGAATGACGCGTTGTGCGGCTTCTCCCTCTACTTTGGGTGGGCGTGACTGAGGATGCCCCTCTGGACCAACGATTCCTTTCTTCAGAAGCAGTTTTTGTAAATAATCGACCAATTCGCCGTTCTCGGCATGCACAGTCGGTAAGGCACCTAACTCTAAGGCACGCGGGAAACTTTGGGTGAGCACGCCATCGTCCGCCATGATAGCGCCCTTGTAAGCCATAAAATGCTTAAAACTGTTCACCCCCCAGTCACGCACCAAAGTCCCCATATCTTCACGTACGGATTCATCCCACCAGGTAATCGCCACATGGAAAGAATAATCAGCACAACTTTTTTCCGCCCAGCCGCGCCACTTGTGAAAAGCATCTAACACGCGCTCCCCAGGGCTGGGAATAACAAAATCAATGATCATAGTAGTACCGCCTGCTAGCGCCGCCGCCGTACCACTGTAAAAGTCATCACTAGCCACCGTTCCCATAAACGGTAGTTGCATATGTGTATGAGGATCAATGCCACCAGGCATCACTAAGCATCCTGAAGCGTCCAGCACTTCAGCCCCGAGCGGTGCAGAAAGACCCGGTTCCAAGGCTACAATCCGGCCATTCTCGCAATAAACATCCGCACTGAAACCACCATCGGCGTTGACGATTTGCCCATTACGAATGAGTAATGACATGGATTAATCCCCCTGACCCAGGATTGACGATGCGTCTTTTTGCAACAATGGATTGTTGGGATGCTCGGTCCAGTTAGACGGTTGCGGAGAAATCGGAACACCGGTACGTGGATCAATCCCCAGCTCCATACGCTCCATACGAATACAATCAACCACCGGACAGACGGCAACACACAAATTACATCCCACACAATCTTGCGCACGGACTACATAACGTCCCGTTTCGACCACCCGTTCGATGGCCTGATGCGATGTATCTTCACAAGCAATATGACAGCGCCCGCAGCCGATACACTTCGCCCCGTCAATCTGAGCCTTGGTTACATAATTCAGGTTGAGTTGGTTCCAGTCAGTAACATGCGGAACGGCACGCCCGGCAAAATCCGCAAGACAGGTATACCCCTGTTCCGTCATCCAATCCTGCAAACCTTCCGTGAGATCATCAATAATACGAAATCCGTAGAGCATGGCGGCAGTACACACCTGAATATTAGTCGCTCCAAGCGCCATGAATTCCGCAGCATCGCGCCAGGTTCCTACTCCTCCGATCCCAGAAATAGACATTTTTCCCAGGGAAGGATGCCGTGCTATTTCTGCCACCATATTGAGAGCAATAGGCTTTACGGCGGGCCCACAATATCCTCCATGCGTCCCCATACCATCCACTGTTGGCATCGGTGCCATCAGCTCCAGATCTACGCCGATAATGGAATTAATGGTATTGATCAGCGATACGGCATCGGCGCCACCCGCAAGAGCGGCAGCCGCGCTCCAGGTAATATCGGTTACATTGGGGGTCAGCTTGACGATGACCGGGAGATGAGTGTGTGCCTTAGCCAAGCGGGTGACCATTTCTACGAGCTCCGGTGCCTGGCCCATAGCGGAACCCATGCCCCGCTCCGACATACCATGCGGACAGCCCAGATTCAGCTCGATTCCATCCGCGCCTGTCGCTTCTATACGGGGTAGCCATTCCGACCAGACCGCTTCGTCCAAGGGAAACATGACGGAGACCACCATCGCCCGATCGGGCCAGCGCGATTTCATCGCCTTAATTTCCGCCAGATTCAACGCGATCGGACGGTCACTGATCAACTCAATATTATTAAAGCCCTGAACGCGACGATTATCGCCTTGCCAGAAGCCATAACGTGGGCCATTCACATTCACCACAGGAGGGTCTATTCCCAAGGTTTTCCAGACCACTCCTCCCCAACCGGCTTGAAAGGCACGTTCCACATTCTCGGCGCGATCCGTAGGTGGAGCTGAAGCCAGCCAAAACGGATTGGGCGAGGTAATACCGACAAACTCACTACGGAGATCAGGCTTCATGACTCTTTCTCCTCAGTGCGCAACTCGACCATCATGGAAAGGACGGCAGCTTTCGCGTCGGCCACTGCGTGTACGGTCAGGTCGTCACTCCTGCCCGTGCAATCCCCACCCGCCCATATACCCTTCAGATTCGTCCGAAACTGAGCGTCTACGGCGATTTTTCCCCACTGATCAAAGTGCAGATCCGCCATATCCTCTTCGCCAACACTATCCGCCATGCATTGCCCAATCGCCGTAAATACTTGATCTATCATCCAACGTAGGGGCTCACCAACATCGATCAAACGCCCTTCCGACAAGGCAGTAGGCTGAAGCAGGACAGACTGACAAATGCCCGCCTTTCCCTCAATGGCTATTGGCCGCAAATAATCATGGATATAAACCCCTTGGTCGCGGGCCATTTGTTGCTCTCGGGCGCTTGCGCCCATGGCCTCAACGCCGCGTCGATAGCAAACATGAACTTCACGAGCGCCTAATAAGCGTGCTTGTATTGCTATGTCCATGGCCGTCATTCCACCACCAATCACAAGCACTGTCTGACCGACTGACACAGGCTCTCCACGCCGCATCTGTGCAATATAGGGCACGGCACTAAAAACACCCGCCAAGTTTTCTCCTGCGATTCCGAGACGCTGCTGACCCTGCAAGCCCACCCCCAGAAAAACGCCGTCATAATCTCGGCGAAGCTGCTGCAGATGGAGGCTCTGACCGAGGGCCACGCCACAATGCAACCGAATAAGGGCGTGAGTAAGCAAAAAATTGGCTTCTTGCTGCGCCGCGTTATCCAGCATTTTGTAAGCGGCAATACCACTTTCGTTTAAGCCACCTGCGAACGGCTTGGCTTCAAAAACATCCACTCCGCAGCCGACCTCGGCAAGCAGATGGGCTACCGTCATACCCGCTGGACCGGCACCCACCACGGCGACCCGCTTGCCGCTCATAATTGCCAACGATTCGCTCTGCTGAGTAAAAGAGAAATGCGCCATCGCCTGTCGCTGAAGCAGACCAATCCGCACAGCTCCACCGTCATGCTCTGCTCGCACACAATGTTGTTCACAGAGGGTTTCAACGGGACATACCCGAGAACAAGAAGCCCCCAAAGGATTGGCCTGCAAAATTCGTTCAGCTGCGCGACGTGGTTGACCCACCGCAATGGCACGAATAAAACCTGGGATGTCAATACTAGTCGGACAAGCCACAACGCAGGGCGCGTCGTAGCAGTAGTAGCAGCGATCCGCCTCCGTCAAAACGGCGCTCTCGGGCAGCGATTCTTCCAATGGTCGAAAACGTGCTTCGAGCCGTGCCGTATCTAGCGTAACCGTGGACATAGGCACGATCTATCAAGGCCGACAAAGATCGCCGTACATATCCGGCCGGCGATCACGGTAGAACTGCCAAAGGTCACGAACCTCAGCTATTTGATCAAGATCTAGGTCACTAACGAGCAGTTCTTCCTTGTCCCGACTGGCTTTGACAACAATCTGACCGCGCGGATTAGCAAAATAACTCTGACCGTAAAATTCGCCAATATTCCATGGCGCTTCTACACCAATCCGATTGATTGCACCCACGAAATAGCCATTGGCAGCAGCATGCGCAGGCTGTTCCAGCATCCAGAGATATTCCGAAAGACCCGCGACCGTAGCGGAGGGATTCATGACAATTTCCGCCCCATTCAAACCTAGGGCACGAGCACCCTCGGGAAAATGACGATCGTAGCAAATATATACGCCGATTTTAGCATAAGCCGTCTGAAATACCGGGTAGCCCAAATTACCGGGGCGAAAGAAAAACTTTTCCCAGAACCCTTGAACCTGGGGGATATGCGTCTTGCGGTATTTACCCAGATAACTTCCATCCGCATCTATAACCGCTGCTGTATTGTAGTAGACACCGGCCATCTCGCGTTCGTAAACCGGTGCAATAATGACCATCTGGTATTTACGCGCATATTCCTGCATCAGACGAATAGTAGGACCACTGGGAACTTCCTCAGTCAAGGCGTACCAGCGAATATCCTGACTGGGACAAAAATAGGGTCCGTAAAATAATTCCTGCATACAAAGCACCTGCACACCTTGAGTTGCCGCAGTCACAATATGCTGCAGATGGCGCTCGATCATCTCTTCCTTGATTTGCTCCGGGGCTAGAAACTCTGCTCCATCACTCTGAGCGGCCTGAATAAGGGCACAACGTACGATCTGGCTCATTGGGTTCCTTTCTATATGGTGCAAATGACCTCTAATTTAATCAAGCAAAGTGTGTGCCACTTAAAAAAAGCGTTTGATATCGGCAAGAAAAATGTCAGCAACCACCTAATATTAATATGATAAATACTTCCCAATTAAGCGAGCACACCATGGAAAATTGCGGCACTTCTTGCATCAGATGACTATTTTATTAAACATCCGATGCTGTTCTCGCACCAACATGAGGCACAAGCACCACCCTTCGCTCTATCTTGGTGCACAAAGCGAACGACTGAGTATTTCAAGCGCTCCGTTTGGTTTCTATTTAGCGCACCCAGCAAAAACCGTAAAAGGCACAAGTTTTGCTTACTATATTCATCAACAACACGCATACCAAGGAACAAAACATGGACCCAATAACGACCGATGCCGCTCAGGTGGACCCCGCCTGCTGGTTACCTTTTACCGCGAACCGCGATTTTCTCCAGAAACCCCGCTTATTGAGTCGCGCGCAAGGAATGTACTATCAGACTCCGGAAGGGCGCTCCGTACTAGATACGACTGCGGGCCTATGGTGCGTCAACGCTGGCCACTGCCGGACAGAAATCGTTCAGGCGATCAGCAAGCAAGCGGCCGAGATGGATTTCGCACCCACCTTCCAAATGGGGCACCCCCTCATCTTTCAACTCGCCAGACGTCTGATACAAAAAATGCCACCTTCCCTCAATCATGTATTTTTTACCAATTCAGGGTCCGAATCCGCCGACACAGCACTCAAAATCGCTCGCGCTTATCACTTCAGTCGCGGCGAAACCCAGCGCACCCTATTTATTGGCCGAGAAAAAGCCTACCACGGTGTTGGTTTTGGTGGTCTGAGCGTCGGAGGACTGCCGCGCAATAAAGCAGCATTTGGTCCCCTTCTAGAAAGTGCGCTACTCCCGCATACCCTAAACCAAGAGCATAATCGTTTCAGTCGTGGCTTGCCGAGTTGGGGCCATAATCCCGCCGAGGCCCTGCGTGACATTATCCACACCTATGGTGAAGATCGTATTGCTGCAGTCATCGTTGAACCGGTAGCCGGATCGGCGGGCGTGGTTATTCCACCGCCTCAATATCTGCAACAACTCCGCACGGCCTGTGATGAATACGGCCTCCTACTGATATTCGACGAAGTCATTACTGGCTTCGGCCGTCTCGGCACCCCCTTTGCCACAGATTACTTCGGCGTGACTCCAGACATGCTCACCACAGCAAAAGGTCTGACTAACGCCGCCGTACCAATGGGTGCAGTGTTTGTGAGCGATAAAATTTATCAGCAGTTCATGGAAGGTCAGGAGCAAGGTATCGAGCTATTTCATGGTTACACCTACTCCGGCCACCCGCTTGCCTGTGCTGCCGCCATGGCCGCGTTGGATGTATACGAAAACGAAGCGTTATTTACCCGTGGCAGCACACTCGCACCATATTTTGAAGCCGCCGTACACAGTCTTCACGATTTGCCGATGGTTACGGATATTCGCAATATCGGATTGATGGCCGCTATAGAACTCGAAAGCCGATCTGATCAATTTGGCGCACGCGGTACCGCAGCACTGCAAAAAGCCTTCGATTTGGGCATGCTTATTCGCAATACGGGTGACACTATTGCCTTATCACCTCCATTGATTATCCAAAAAGAAGAAATCGATAAGGCGATAGACATCCTTCGAAAGACCATATCCAGTCTTCATTAACAGCACACAAAGTCTATAATGTATAACTCACTTCCATTGGATCAACCTGATGAGCAACCCAGAAGATATTGGCCAACGACTGCTATTAGTAAGGAAAATCTATGGCCTGACCCAGCGTGAACTTGCCCGCAGAGCCGGCGTGACTAACGGCGCTATCTCCCTCATTGAACAAAATCGGGTCAGCCCCTCCATCAGCTCTTTAAAAAAAATTCTCGATGGCATCCCCATGTCCATCGCTGAATTTTTTACACTGGACCTCGTACCATCGGATGAAGTCTTCTTTCAGGATTACGAGCTACCTGATATTGCCATAGACCCGAAAATCACCATGAAACTCCTTGGACGACGCTCCAAGGGTCGAGCCATTCAAATACTTCACGAATATTACGAACCCGGTGCTGATACCGGTGAGGCAATGCTACGCCACAACGGTGAAGAGGGTGGAGTTATCGTCCGAGGTACAATACAACTGACCATTGGTGATAGGATCCAAAATTTATCGGCAGGAGACGGTTACTATTTCAATAGCCAACTTCCGCATCGCTTTGTAAACAACAGTGAGGAGATATGCGAGATTGTCAGCGCCAACTCTCCACCAAGCTTCTAAAAAACGACCGACACTGCTGACCGCAGTGTCGGCAAATGACTCACAACGAAAACTCAAAAAACCATCTTAACCGTTCCAAAGAACGACCTTGGCATCATCGGCTCTGCCTCCAGATAATTACCCGATACGCCATTGATGTAAGGAAATTGCTTTTCCAAGACCGAGGCCTCTGAATTAAGCAGGTTTACACCACTCAAGCTCAATGTCACATTCTTGATACCATACTGATGAATGGGAAAGGTATGTGCAAGATTAAAATTCATGGTGGCGTAAGAAGGCATACTGAGAGCCGTCGGCGCACCGGTACTTGCCTCAATATATTGTGGTCCTACGAGATTTCCATAGAGCCGGGCACGAGTTTGTCTGTAATGCCCCTCGATACCCATTCCCGCAAGATAGGTTGGCGTGTTAGGACGCGGCTCTCCAATACTTGTGGACACACCATACGAGCTGGAAGAGTTCGATGTATAATTTGCCTCTTGGATAGAATAGTTACCATATAATGACAAGTACGCATCTAGCGCATAAGCAGTAGCAATATTAATACCCTGATATTGCGAAGACCCAATATTATACTCATAGGTCAGCCCAGTATTGGTATCATAGTAAGAACTAAAGGTATGCTCGAAATCGGAGCGATAAAAAGAAATACTGGCGTCCACACCACCTTTGTTATACTCAGCACCAAATTGGTAAGTATTCACCTCTTCCGGCTTTATGGTGACTGGTGTCGCTGGTGAGGTTGTCGTCGCATTGCTGTCTGCCGCATAAAAGGCGGTAATATTGGGATACTTGTAACCAACGGCATAGTTTGCATACAGGGTGACCGACTTGAGGGGCTTAAACTGAATACCCACATAAGGACTGAGCTCACTATAGGTTCTGCCGCTACTGGCACCCACTGTATAATAATAACCAGGCACATCATTAATATGGGTACTCACCGTTTCATATTTCAATCCTGGGGTGATGGCAAGAGTTTTTGTCGGCTTGATTTTTGCTTGAGCGTACAGCTTACCGTACATCCGCCAGCCATGCTCATCCCAAAGATTGTTATATCCCGGAATCTCAGGAACATTCGGCGTACCATAAACATAATCACGTGAATTATATAAAGATACCGCACCAAGGCCACCCGCTTTCAGGTCCACATAATGATTCAGCCATTCTACTGACGGGTTAAATCCGAAGGTATTTGTTGTATACGTATAACTATGATAGTTATCACCGTTAATAGTTTGTGCCTGGCACGCTGCTGAATCATTACCCGCAAAATCATTTCCTGAATATTGACAAACAGTTTGCGCAGGACTTAGATAAAAGGTGACGAAACTATTATATTGAGAGTTCGCATCTGGGTTTACATACTCAAGACGCTTCGAGTTGGTATAGGCGTAAAATCCTTTAAAACCAAATACGGCATGCGAAGATATCAGCGTCTTATTTTGTAAAATAGCCATCATATGCTCTGCGGTACTATTGGCGTAAGTAAAGGAAGTAGGCCATTGATAATAAGGACCGTACTGATCCAGCAATGCCTTAGGCATCCGCGCTGCTGTCGCACCCTGATTTTTGTTCAGCAGAAATATCAAAGACCATTTTGAAGTGGGAGATATTTGCGGAAGATCATAGGCTGCATAGTAGGAGTATTCGCGATCTGGGCTGTGTTCCAGATATCCTGCGGTCTGCCGGGATGAAAAGCGTAACAAAAGATTGCCATATCCTGCCGCCGCACCCGTGTTAATTTCTGCACCGTAACTGCGCGTATCGAACGAACCATAGCCAGCAAAAATTGACTCATATGGCTCCGTCGATGGTACCTTTGGAAGGTAATTAATATTACCACCTATTGCTCCGATCGCATTGATATCCGGTGACGGCGTACCATAGGTGACCCGAATACCCGAAGTTTCGCCCAACGTTACCGGAATCAAATTGGTCAGATCAGCATAATTGTTATTACCGCCAGAAAGGCCACCATTGAACAGATCGGCAATGGGTAAGTTATCAAAAGTATATCCGACCTGTGTTTGCGAGAAGCCACGCACTGAAATGTGGGTTTTCACACCAATAGGATTGGTGCTCGTCGCGTTCACACCCGGCACAAAACTCAGAATAGTGGACGCATTTTGGGTAGACTCCTGACCCTGCAGAAATTTTTTCGGAATCAATGCAGTTTCAGCACCATAGACCGGCTTCACATGCGTGAGCGCTGCCTTGTCTACCATACGCAGAAGGTCTTTTGAAACTTGCTTTATTTTGTAGACTTTTTTTGCTGCTTTTGGTGTTGGTATGGGGCTCGTATCAGCATACACCGGCAAAAGGCCGCTGCCGAGCAAGCCACTGGCAATAAGAATACTCTGCCGAAGAAGTTGCTTATGGGCTTTAAACATTTTATAGACTCCTGTCATTTTCAATTGCATTGCGGTAAGCAGTATATATGCCATACAGAAACACCTGATTTTAGCTTGGTATCGCACTAAAAATGAGCATTACGCCCTATTTTGGTGCCCATTCAACACACTCTCTGCACTAAAAAAATGCAAAAATTTGCTAATCTCATTATTTCGCTCTTTCGTGTATTGATTGTGTCGCAACAATGTGTCCATATATAGTGCTATTTTGTTGTACAATCGTTGCAAAAAAATCAACATGGGAGCAGTTCATGAAACATCTTCGATTATTCAACTATATTGATGCCATCGTGCGCGAAGGATCCGTGCGTCGCGCCGCCGACAAGTTGCATATCACCGCGTCTGCGCTGGATCGCAGAGTGCAAGATCTGGAAGATGAATTAGGGACAAATATCTTTGAACGTCACCCACGCGGTATGCGCCTCTCGGCTGCGGGGGAAGTTTTTCTCGGCTATGTTCGCCGCCATCTCTCTGATATGCAGCGCCTGCACTCAGAAATCGATAGCCTCAATGGCCTGCGCCGAGGTCAAGTATCCTTAGCGGTCAGCCCAGCCCTCGCTACCGACTTTATTCCTAGAATCATCAATGCGTTTCGCGAGCAATATCCGGGCGTGTCTTTTATTGTAAATGTTGCAAAGCACGCAGACGCTATCCGCGCACTACTGGCCTTTGAAGTGGATTTAGTGGTCATCGTCGCACCCCCGCGTCATCCTGACGTCATTGATCTCGCCATTAGTGAACAACCTCTGGTCGCCATCATGGAGAATCAACATCCATTAGCTGAAAAATCGGTACTGCGCTTAAGTGATTGCATCCAGTACCCACTGGTTATTCCGACCCCCGGCCTTACTTCGCGTGAAATGTTGGAGTCCGTCTTGCATAGCCGCCGTTCTGAGCTACATATTGCGGCTGAAACCAACTCCTATGAGGTGATGCGAGGGATGCTTCACAGCTCGACCAATATCGGCTTCGTCATTTCTACTGGCATTCCCAAAGATAGAATAAACGGGCATATTGTTTATCGGACAATATCCGCTCTGGATATTCGCCCTGTACCATTGGTTTGTGCACAACTAAAAAGCCGGGGTATTTCTGTGGCGGCTGCGCGTTTTTCCAACTACGTTGCCGAGGAATTAAACAACATGACCGTCACAGAGCCGTTTCCCGATACACTCGATCCACACGTGCCTGATCCGTCGGCTTAATGACCATCTGATCAATATTGACATGCGGCGGGAGTCCAACCACCCAAGATACGGCCTCGGCAATATCTGTCGCCCGCAAGGGACGCATACCCGCATATACTGCCTTTGCACGTTCCTGATCACCCGCAAAACGGACCAGTGAAAACTCTGTTTCGACCAGCCCCGGATCTATTTCGGTAATTCGTATTTTTTTCCCCAGCCACTCCAGACGCATCGTTTCAGAAATAGCCTTTACGGCATGTTTGCAAGTGGTATAACCCGCACCACCCACATAAGTCTCGATCCCCGCAACAGAACCCATATTGATGACGTGACCACCCGTTTCCGACTCCACGAGACAGCGCCACAAGGCTCTGGTTACTCTGACCAAACCAAGTACATTACTCTGATACATGGTTAGCCACTTTTCTTCATCCATATCGAGGATACTGTCCAGTCCGAGTGCGCCCCCGGCGTTGTTGACAAGCACGTCGACTTTTCCACGTATTTGTTGCGCGAAGTTCTCTACCGAAGACGCATCGCTTACGTCCAGAGCAATAGCCACGCCACCAATTTCTGCGGCCACACTTTGCAGGCGATCCAGACGACGCGCACCGAGGATCACCAGATAGCCGTCCGCAGACAGCCGTCTCGCCACCGCCTCGCCTATTCCGGAAGACGCACCGGTGACAACCGCCGTTCGAGTTTTTTCCGTAATCATATCCATTGCTCCTTAACTCAAATGTCTCTTTACACACTTCCCGTTGCCACGCCACCATCACTGCGGGGATCTGCAGCGCCTAAGGCGGTGGTGATCCCCAAACCCGAATCCTGCCATGCTACTATTCCAGCATGCCCCATCAAGTCACTATAATTGGGAACCCAAGTGACCTGATGTCCCCAACGTTGCAAGTCTGCGAACACATTCGTACTGTAGCGACTTTCTAGACGCAATCCTGCTGAGGCATTTCCCCAGGTTCTTCCATAGAGCCAGCGCGGACTGGCTATGGCTTCATCCAGAGCAAGCCCATAATACTTGGCGCGCATAATGATCGCCGCCTGGGTTTGGGGCTGACCATCACCGCCCATAGTGCCATAAGCCATTTGTACTCGACCTCGCTCTGCGTACATTGCTGGGTTGAGCGTATGAAAAGGCCGCTTTCCCGGTTCCAGACTATTTACATGCCCTGCTTCCAGCGTAAAAGCGCAACCCCGATTATTCCAGAGCACGCCCGTGTCTCCTGCTACCACGCCCGTACCGAATTCGTGATATAAACTCTGGATAACGCTCACCATGCGTCCTTGTGCATCTACCACGCCGAACCATACCGTATCGCCCTTCGCCAACCCGATGTCCGGACAAGGCATCGCCATCCTGGGTTTCACCTGCAGAGCTAATGCATCCAAAAAACCATCATTTAATAACGCTGCACAATCCACCTGATGAAAGAGCGGATCTGTAATCAACTGATCGCGAAACTGGAAAACTCGCTTGGTAATTTCTACGCTATGATGAATCAGTTCAGCTCCCAAGTGGTCATCCATAGACAAGCGCATTCGGTCTAGCAGACTAAGAATCATCAGCGAGGCGACTCCCTGGGTCGGTGGCGGTAGGTTAATCGCCTCTCCTTTCCCAAATGGAATCCGTAGCGGCTCTACCCAGCGCACTTTGAAGGCGCGCAGATCCGCCTCCGTCAACATACTGCCTGCCGCACGCAATCCTTTAATCATCTGTCCGGACAAAGCCCCACGGTAAAACGCCTCAGCGCCCTGTTCGGCGAGAATGCCAAGGGTTCGGGCCAAGGTATGTTGGGACCAGTGAGTTCCCGGCGGTGGGATGACACCTGCGGGAAGGTACTGCCGAGCAAAGCCAGCTTGCTCAAGTAATACGGGGGCAAAACGTGTCAACGTATTGCTCTGGTTAGGACTCAACGGAAATCCGCAGGCGGCATGAATATAGGCACTTTCTAAAAGATTTGCCCACTTCTGCTGGCCTCGCCAGTTTTTTTGGGAAAACGCATGAGCCGCACCCCACCCCGCTACTGTACCAGGGACCGTCATTGCCGACAGCCCACCCCGAAATGGGATATTCTGCAACCCGCGCTTACGAAATAACTCCAACGAATAATGACGCCCCGCCGGCCCTGCCGCCGCCAACCCCCTAACCGAATGCGCGTCACCGTCAGATATCAGCCAGAAGGCATCCCCCCCCAAACCGTTCATGTGTGGATAAACCACGGCCAGAGTGGACCCCACGGCGATTCCGGCTTCAATGGCGTTACCACCCTGACGCAAAATGGCTGCTCCCGCTTCCGCAGCGAGCGCATGAGGAGCGCTCACCAGTCCGCCACGGCCTTGCCCCAATAAGCCCAATCCCGGAATCGTCATGGGATATTCCTCAGGAGCCGGCGCGCAGAGCGCCATTGTCTGAGCGTATTCGTAGGGGGATAGGTGTAAAACGAATGACCTCCTACACGAATGTATTGAGTAGCAGATAGCGGTCGCAACTGAAGATCCAGTCGCGCATCAGGACTGGACCATGCAAGATTACCGAGCTGTTTGGCCCAAGCAGCGGACAGCATCAGCGGATGTCCGCCATGCCCTAGGCGATCGCGCAAACTGGCCGCGCAAACAGCCGCCCTCCTGACGCTCCGTCGCAAGCTTTGGAGTACAGGCACCGGGGGTAAAACAGTATCCGTCTGAACGATCAATACGGAACTATCCAGAGCGCGCAATCCCCGCTGAATAGTAGAGAACGGGCCGCGCCTAGCGGTAAAGTGATGACGGACGATCACCCGCCGATGCAAGCAGGCACGCAAGCGCCGAGGACGATACCCGGTGACCACGATAATCGGTGCAAAACCTGCTGCTCTGAGGCGATCCACTTGGAGGTCAATCCAAGTTATAGGCTTTCCGAATAGGGTCCGGCAGGATTTGTGCTGACGGCCCGCCCGCTGCGAGCGCCCGCCCGCCATCAGTAATGCGGCCGCCACGCTGCCTTAGCCTACTTTGGGCATCAAACTGACATGAGCGGCTACCACCCGCCAGCCCTCTTCGGTTCGCAACCATGTCTGACTTTGTCGGCCGTGTACCTGATCGCGGCGGAACTCCGTATTGGCTGTCGCGAAATCGGTCCCATAAGTGGTGATGATAGTGTGGATGAGTTCGCGGTTTAATGCAGGCGCCGGCCGCGTCGCACGAAAATCAGCAATTGCGCCATAGCCGTACAAATTTTCTGCCACGCCATAGCGCAATGTATGCACACTGTTCCAAAACAATTCATCCAGCACCGCAACGTCATTTTCCACTAGGGCTTTTTCATAACGTAGAAAAGCATCTTGCACTTCTTCAAGAACTTCCGGCGCATTGATTTTGGCGTAACTCATGGGAACTTTCCTTTTAGTTGTGTGGAACAGGACTGGTAAATCCAGATAACTCCAGATAGCGAGCGAGCCTCAGCGCCTTTTCTTCTTGCCAAGGAGCGGCGATTATCTGAACACCGATAGGCATGGCGTCGGCGCTAGCGACAGGAACCACCACCACGGGCAAGCCCACCAATGAAAACGGCTGAGTATAGAGTCCGAGATGGGGTCGAACCAGCATCTGCTCACCATCCAACTCCATGGTTCGCTGACCAATAAGCGGCGCAGTCATGGGGGTGGCGGGTGCCAACAACAAATCAAATCGACCAAAGATGTTATGCATGTCCGCCCGAAACACACTCCGAAAACGCTGCGCCTGTATCGTCCACGAGGCGGGCAATAAGGTGCCCGCCAACATACGGTCACGCACATCCGGATCATATTCTGCTGCGTACCGCCTGAGGCGCGCCAAATGCAGATTGCTACTTTCTGCATTCGTAATCAGATAGGCGGCTGCCCGAGCCTGTGCAGTACCCAGAAGCTCCACCTCTTCGCTAAGCCGCAACACTCCGGCCACCCGCGCGAGCGCCTGCTCCGCCGCCACCGTAGCCTGTTTACGAAAGTATCCTCCGGCTATGGCGATTTTCAATTCCATTACAGACTCTTCCAATCCAGTCATACTCGGCTCTATCCCGCGATTTGCCATAACCGGGTCCTGCTCGTCGTCACCTTGTAGAGCATCGTAAGCGAGAGCCAAATCCTGCGCACTGCGCGCCAACGGCCCGACATGGTCTAGGCTAGGACAGAATGGAAAAGTACCAGCACGTGACAAACGCCCATAAGTGGGTTTCAAGCCAAATATCCCGCACAGAGAGGATGGCACTCGGATGGAACCATTGGTATCCGAACCAAGCGCGATCGGCACCATGCCGCCCGCTACTGCCGAACCACTGCCACCACTGGATCCACCCGACATTCGCGAGCAATCATGTGGATTACGAGAAGGTCCATAATGAATATTCTCACCTGTAAAATCATAAGCATATTCCCCCATATTTAATGCACCCAGCAGGATTGCGCCAGCCGCATTCATACGCCGAATGAGTGTCGCGTCAGCGACCGCTGGCAAATCTTGCCGGTTAATTTTGGAGCCCGCCAAGGTTACTTCATCTTTAATGTCAAAAAGATTTTTAACGGCAAAGGGGACGCCTGCCAAAGTGCCGGGGTTCTCTCCTCGAGCAACTTGAGCGTCTACCGCTTCTGCTTCGCGTCGAGCCCGAGCTTCGGTAATCTGCGTAAACGCATTCAATTTCCCATTATGCTCACCGATATAACGCAGCGTTTCTGCTAATACTTCCGTCGCTCGCCATTCACCACTGCGTACTCTACGGGCAATTTCTCCAGCTTCGGTAAAAACCTGATAACGACTACTCATGGTTTAAATACCGGAGCAAGATCTTCTGTCATAGCCAATGGAATTTCATCCAGCAGCTTGGCCATACGCGCGCTCAACAGGAAATAATTTTTTATATCGGAACGCCAAGCGTCGTCAATCTGTAAGCCCATCATCTCCAAAAAAATATCCATATACGCTTCAACCGACGTTTCCATCGAGTGTGGGGACGAAATCATGTTCGCACTCCTTTTTTCCATGACGTAATTGTAATAACTCTGCCAGAATACTGACCGCGATCTCTGCCGGAGTTTTTCCCATACCTGGGAGGCCCATAGGCATATGTAGCCAGGCCGGAATCGAGATCCCCTCACGGGTTAGAGCGTGTCGAAAACGTGCCGCCTTGGAACGGCTGGCAATCACTCCGAGATAAGCCAGAGGCCTGTGGACAAAATGTGTCAGCAAGCGGTAATCCAGCGTATGGCTGTAAGTCATAATCAAGACTCGACAGGAATATGGCAGTTCGGGCAAAGTGTCGAAAGACCAATCTCGGTTGAGAATGACTTCTTCTGGAAATGCTTGGGGGTCTGCCCATTCTGGACGCGCATCAAACACCGTGAGCCGAAAGTCCAAACCTGAACCCATGGCAGCAAGAGTCCGCCCAACATGCCCAGCACCAAAAATCCATAATGGCTGCTTTTCCACCGCCGGCACCAGAAAATATTTTTCATCAAGCGACCATCCCGGCGACTGGGCGCCATCTAGCAAACTCAGCGCCGCATGATCCCCCAAACGACAACCCAGACGCGTCACGCCGGCTACCAAATGCAAGAGCCCTTGCTCGTTAATGGCATAAACCCTTCCGGTATCTGGCTGATAAAGCTCTGACAAAAAAAGGGGCACATGAACCAGCGCTATTTCAACTCGACCGCCACAACATTGATCATCGGCGGCACCGAGCACAAAATTCAGAGGGAGCTGCGTGCGCTCCGTCCATGGTTCCCGAAGATGTTGCAACACCTCGAATTCCATATGACCGCCACCAACGGTTCCTTGGAAACTGCCATTCTCCCGAATGGACAGGCTGCTGCCCACCGCTGTGGGTGCCGAGCCCTGCACGCGCAACACTAACGCCTCCCGTAGAACCCGTAACGGGGGTGAAAAACGCGCTGGAACGTTCATGGTACCTTACCAATGATCGCCACAGGACCGCCGCCCCGGGGGCCCTGATGTTCCGCACGGGTCGAAACATAAACCCCGGTTTCGCCGGTGATACCGCCAAGTTGGGCTGCCACCACACAACGGGAATAACGCATATCGGAGATATCGGCGTCCGTCCACATGGTGTGGCGGCGTTGGCGAATATACCCACTCAAATCCGCATCCGATTTAGCAAATACCGCGACAATGCTTGCGGCATCCGCGACGGATAATTGTCCCTCTTTCGGATGCAGCCCGAGCCCTTGCAAAACCCTGTAAATCCCCGGGATATCAATAATATCCTGCATCACACCATGAGCAATCATGAGATCACCTGCCCAGCGCTGGGAGTTTGCAAACACTATCAGCTCGGATCGCGATAGCATGGGTTTAGCAGAAACACTGGCACGGCTAGAGTAGAGAGACCAATCCTTATTGATGACCGCATCGGATAACTGTGCTTCTGTCACCTCGCCAAGGGCCAGTGCCACACCCAATGCAGACGCTCCACGCGACCAACTCATATCGCAACGCAACGAATCCCGATCACTGCACCGCTCCGGCAAAGGTATCGCCCCTTTGATCTGCACCAGATGTACATCTTGAGCCTCGACCTGCAACTGGCGCATGAGCAGCGAAACTACCCGAGCAGTTTCTTGAACCATGGCCATCCGACCCACTTCCTGCGCACCAAAAGTTCGGGTATATCCCGTCGCCAGCGCCAATCTTTTGCCGGAAAGAGGCTTTTCAGTATTATCGTTAGTGACCGAAAATACGAGCAGATGTGGTGCAGTTACCCCTTCACTCCCTCCAGAAAAAGACAATACCACCCGATCTTCTACCGCATCTGGCTGACAATCCAGAAAGGGTGCCAGCAAATGACTGAGGGCAAGGACCGCCAGATTTCTTGTAAAATCGTTGATCCCGCCATTGCCTTCCGTCTTACCGATAATAGCCACAATTGCATGGGGATGGATTTCCCCACGACCAATAGCCTCGGCTAGGCCGGAAACATCACCGGGATCGCGAGTAAAAAAACGCGCAATAGACGTACGCATGAGCGGCTTATCCGAATAATCAGAAAGGTACGCGAAGAATTCGACCGGTACGACGCTGGATATCGATTTTATAGACATCGCCATCGTCCATCTCATCCGCGTTCTTGGCATTGGCGAGTGCGGTCACTACTTCATCCGAATTCATGGTCATCACCGTAACCGGATCAACAATCGCCATTGGAAAATCGTGCCATGTACCCGCATGAATCATTACGCCCTGACCAGCAGGGATACGAAAAGCCTTTACATCTTCCAAGCACGGTTCACAGTCACCCTGCGCCTGATTGGGCTTACCCAAAACCATCGCAAAGGGGACCGACCCAAGCCCCACAAATATCTGAGTCATGTTAAGGTGGCGTTCAAGCCAAGTGATCTCCGGGCTGCGATGCGAAATCCGCGCGGTCCTGATGACAGCCTGCCCCGTATACTGAAAATCCAGATTCTGCCCCTCCTCCACGCTACCTTTATAAAAGGGAATCGTCAGCCCTGGGCGATGCACCGTCTCGCCAATCATCACACCGTATTCCATCAGATTTTCAGGCGTAGCCTCCAGAAAGGGCACGTCCACAAAAATATCGTTATCTTGTTGTACTTGTACGTTCATAGTGTATCCTCCGTATTGAGCGATAATGTGTTACTGCGCATGATGAATGGCATCCCAAACCAGACGGCTTGCAATCTCCAAGCGATATTCGGCCGTCGAACGAATATCTTTGATAGGTGAGAGATCCATTCGAATTTTTTCACGCAAGGCGGCCTCACTGAGCGTATCTAGGTCTCGTCCTTGAAGGTAATTACTTACCGTCGGCAGCATGCATGGTGTCGCCGCCACGCTAGCGAGCCCGAATCGGGCAGTCACCATCTGACCCAAACCGTTATCCTGCAAAAGTGCAGCGATACCCACCTTGGCAATGGCTTGCGCAGCTCGCGTTCCCACTTTGCGATAATAACTACGCACCCCTTCGGGCGGATAGGGTAACCAGATGGCAGCAAGTAACTCATCATCTGCCAGCGCGGTCTGGCGGTAACCACAATGAAACGCGTCATAGGGCATCCAACGTGTACCACACGGGCTCGATATCTCTAACTGGGCGCTATACGCCAAGAGCACTGGCGCGTTATCCGCTGCAGGCGAAGCATTGCAAACATTACCGCCCAAAGTCGCCCGATTCTGAATTGGAGCCGCCCCCGTTACTGCAGCAGAAGCGGCCAGCATGGGCCATCGCGTCTGTATTTGTGGATGACGACGCAATGCCGCCAACGTCACGCAGGCACCTATCCGCAGCCCGTTCGCCGCCAACGTCACGTCCTGCAATTCGGCAACAGCACTCAGATCCAGCCAAGCCTGAGGTCGTCGTTCTGGAGCAATCTGCAGTTCCACCATCACATCCGTACCACCGGCAATCTTTTTATATCTCTGGGATGATTCTGCTAACAAATCCAGAGCCTCTTCCAGTGACTGTGGGCGCATCCATTCAGTCATCACTCCCACCCTTCGCCGCTTGAGCAACTGCTTCATAAATACGTCCGTAACCGGTGCAACGGCAGAGGTTACCACTCAAACCCCAGCGAATTTCATCCAGTGTCGGCTGAGGATGCTCGGCCAGTAGGGCCGTGGCCGCCAGCATCATTCCCGGCGTACAAATACCGCACTGCGCTGCTCCGCAGGCGATAAAGGCTTGGGACAAAGCACTATTCTCAACAAGCCCCTCTATTGTGGTAATTTCCGCCCGTTGCATCTGTCCCAAAGGCACCAAACAACTATTCACTAACTGACCATTCACCAATACCGCACAAGCTCCACACTCGCCCTCGCCACAGCCTTCCTTACTGCCCTTGAGACCCAGATCCTCACGCAAAAAATCTAGTAAACGACGGTCTGGTGCCACCGCAGTCGTCACTGACTGGTCGTTAATTCGCATCGTTATTGGCATGGAAAGCTTTCTCCTACCTGACTTAGCGCCAACAGATTCTCCGGCATCACCGGTATCTGCTGAATATCGACGTCTAATGCTTGCTGAATGGCATTCACGATGGCCGGAGCAGGGCCATCCATCGGCAGTTCACCCACGCCCTTGGCACCTTGAGGTCCAGCACCCAAACCGCCTTCCATCAAAATAACGCGTAGCGATCCGATATCTGCCGTTGTCGGGATAATGTAGTTGGTAAGACGGTCATTCGCCATGACTCCATGCGCATTCCAGAGCACGTTTTCGTAGAGCGCATAACCAATGCCTTGCACCACACCACCCTCAATCTGACCCTGCACAATTTGCGGGTGTACCGCTTTGCCAATTTCTTGCACGGCCGTAAAATTCAGGACCCGAGTTTCCAAAGTCAACATATTCACCTCCACCTCGGCTATGTAAGCCGCCCAGGCATAACTCGCATAGGCACGACCTACAAAACGCTGTTCATCCCAGAGCATGTCGGTCGGAGGCTGATAACTAGCACTGACCAGCAAGTCCCCACCCTTCGCTTTGAGCCGGGAGCAGGCCTCCGCAAAGTCAAACGTGGAAAATGCTGTCCCGAGTCCCGCCTCAAGATGCAGCTTATGCAAAAGCTGCGCAGCGGCTTTCTGGATTAGATCACCCACAACCATACAGGTCCGGGACGCCACGGTCGGGCCGGAATTGGGCACGCGCGCAGTATCCGTCTGTGCGAGATGCACTTGCGCCAAGGGCAACCCCAGCGCGGCAGCCGCAATTTGCACCAGAGTCGTGGCTGCGCCCTGGCCCATTTCAGTGTTGGAGCAGAGAATCTCCACCTGACCATCGCCGTGAGCCTGCATAAATACTTTGGACGCCAAATACAGCTCACCATTGCCAGTAAAGCCAGCACCATGGGCAAAGGTGGCCAGACCAATGCCACGACGGGTGGCATGACCAGCGGCATTCCATTGGCGGAAATCCGTCTGGCGCTCGTGGTAGCCGCTTTCGCTCAAGGCCCGCTCAAGGACCGGGTGCGCAAAGCAATCCTCACCAAGCTGATCACCGGTGGGACTCACATCACCACTTCGCAACAGATTTTTGTGACGCAAAGCGGCGGGGTCCATGTTTAGCTTTTTAGCCAGCCGATCCATGGCCACTTCTAGGGCAAAAATACTCTGCGGCGCCCCAAAACCACGAAACGCGCCGAACGGTGGATGATTGGTAGCCACTGCACGTCCCCGAACACGTATATGTTCACAACGGTATGGGCCCGGCGCATGAATCACACCCCGTGAGAGCACAACCGGACTCAAAGTTCGGTATGCGCCACCGTCGATAACAAAATCCATATCGACAAACTGAAGCTCCCCCGCGCGGCTCGCACCAAGACGAACCCGAGTCCGGGAAGGGTGACGCTTGGGCGTAACCCGGAGATCCTCACCCCGATCATAAATCAGCTTTACTGGACGCCCCCCCGCCTTCAGCGCCAGTAACGCAGCGTGGCAAGCAATCATCGACGGATAATCTTCCTTACCGCCGAAGGCGCCCCCAGTCGTGCTTTGCACGACCCGGAGCTGGTCTTTAGTCATTCCCATGCACTGCACGAGGGCATCCAGCACATAGTAGGGACATTGCATGGAACCCTCGATCAACAGGCTTCCATCCATCTGTAAAGTGGCAAGCATTCCCTGCGGCTCTATATAGAGCTGCTCTTGGGCGGGTGTCACCAGAATGTCTTCAATAACAACATCGGCAATACCAGCAACGAGATCCACGTTGCCTTTATCCAGCAGGTAATCCGTATAAATGTTTCCGGGGATAATTTCATCTTGCGCAAGGAGGGCCTCGTCCACATCAAACACTGGATGCGATAAGGGGGTTTCCAACACCCGAACAGCTTGTAAAGCCCTACGCAGCAGTTCTCGATCCGCGTGAGCCAGCAAGACCACGGCCTCACCAGCATGACGAAACCTCTTTTCGACCAAAACTGGCTGGTCATCTTCCAATAACTTTACGGCGTTTTTGCCAGGAATATCCTCTGCAGTGACCACAATGAAGTCTGACCAGTCGATGTGCGGCGCAAAAATCACCCCATCCACTGACCCACCTGCGGAAGCTGTGCGTATCGTTGTCGCATAAAGTACGTTTGGGCACGGCAAATCATCTACATAGAGGGCAGAGCCACGAATTTTGGCGAGGCCATCCACACGATGTGGGCTTTTCCCAATCATTGCTTTCCCTTGAGTATTTGATTGATAACAGCATTAGTCACGATAACCGCATTATTTTCTGCAAGTTCGCTCGCATAAAGATCACCGGTCTTCCAGATTTCTTCCTCAGTTTTCCCCGGTGGAGGGATGTCAATATCAGAAATACCTCGAATGGATAAATAATGATCCGCCAGACCAAAACGGGAGAGCGCCGCAATGTCGCCGAGATCTTCCATGGCCGTATTAGTGTATTTTGCTTCTCCGTGGGTATAGAGCTGGACAATCTGCTGAGCGATTGCCTGATTTTCTTTGCCAATCCAGAAATCATTACCCGTAATCGTCGCCCCTACCATGACTTTGGGTTTGTTAGAAATAGCAAATGTTTGGTCAAGATGTTGCGCAACCGGCGTGTTGTCCAGACGAACTTTCGCCGTAGCTTTTACGGCCAAGTCCAGAAGCTGCGGATTGACCTTATAGGCTAAATTCTCTAGGGAATTTTGTGTATATTCACCACAATGCCCCGGAGTAGCATAATCATCACAACCCGGAGGGGCCCAAGCCAATGTTTTCTTATCACTCAGATAATGATGACCAAAGGCCCAAGAAATGATCCAATTATTGATATAAACACTCCCTAAGGCGGTCTGCTTTTCGTCCACTCCCCCGGCAATACCACTGCGAATAAAAATAGTCTTCTTAAGATCAATAGCCGGATCTTTAATGAGACTAGTCACGCTTATAGCCGCGTTCATTTCTCCCTCACCCGTTTCGGTGACGCAAACCCCCTTATCATTACAAATTAACGGCCTGAAAAGTCCAGGTATTGACAATGTTTTGTAATGATATGATTTATGTATAGTCCAGGCATGCCACTCCGGTGGGAATGCGGTCAACACAATCACCTTGGGATTTATTACCGGATTTTCAGGCAGAACATTAGCGAACGCGGGAACTTCTATCCCGGACCAGCCAATCATTGCCACCACCACGACACCAAGAATAACTCTTATTCTCATAATTTATCTCCCTGTCAGAATTTAGATATTTTAGATATGTCTCTTAATCAGATAATTATCTAGCTGCTGTAACAGCTCCATTTTCCGAGTATCATCACAAAAGCTAGCTTCAATCGCATTATGTTGCAGCAGTACGGCATCATCCAAGGAGCGATTTAGACTGAACAATGTCTCCGAAATATTTTCATTCAGATAACCACCAAAATATGCCGGATCATCAGAATTTATAGTCACAACAAGTCCTGCATCCAGTAACTTTCCAAGATTATGATCCGCTAGGTTTCGAAACACTTTCAACTCCACATTTGAGAACGGACACACGGTCAATGGAATGCGCTCATCCACTAACCGTTTTACCAGTGCTGCGTCTTCCAGACAGCGCACACCATGATCAACACGCTCCACCTGAAGTGTATCCAGAGCATCCCAAATATATTCTGGGGGTCCCTCCTCGCCGGCATGGGCTACACGATGCAATCCCAAGGCCCTAGCGGCTTGGAACACTTGCTGAAACTTCTCGGGTGGATTACCGAGTTCGGCAGAATCGAGCCCAATTCCGGCGATGTCTCCGAGGCGAACCGCTTGCTCCAAAAGATCTACAGAAGATACTGGGCTACGGTCCCGTTCAAAACACAGAATCAATGCGCTACTGATGTGCCAGTCTCGTTCAGCCTCTTGCAACGCCGCTTGGATTCCGCCCATGACCGATTCCAAGGGGACACCATGAGAGAGATGCGTCTGTGGATCAAAAAAAATCTCCGTATGCACAATGTTCTGCCTTTTGCAGCGTTGCAAATAAGCCTGGGTCAATTCATAAAAATCACGTTCTTCGCGCAGCACCGACGCACCGAGATAATATACATTTAGAAAACTTTGGAGATCCTCGAACTGATATGCGGCCCTTGCCGCCTCAATATTGGCGTAAGGCAAGTTGATCTGATGTCGCGTCGCGAGGGCGACCAGCAGTTCTGGCTCAAGAGTCCCTTCAATATGCAGATGCAATTCAACTTTTGGAAGGTTACCCACAAAATCTTCCCGTATGTTTTTTGATTCATTCATCAAATTCATTTGAATAACCTGCATCCTTTTTATAGTGCATTTACAGACCTGTATTCAGGCCACCTTTTGTCCTTGTAACCAAGTACCACGCGGGAAATTTTCGAGTTCAGTCATACTACCGGTGGTACACTCCTCAAACCATGACTCCCAGCTATTGGTGGCCAATTTTTGTGGGAGAAGAATGAAATCTGCGCGCTTCCCTAGTGCGAGATTTCCCGCAATGCTTTTCCGTCCCATGGCTTCCGCGCCCGCCAGCGTCGCCCGATATAAAGCCTCCTGAGCCGAAACCTGAACACCAACGGCTCGATGTATCGCCAAGAACCTCTGCAAAACATGCAACATACTATGACTAGGACCACCACCTATATCACTGGCCAAGGCGTAAGGAATATGGAATTCACGCAATTTTTCCAAAGGCATTCGGCGATTACCCAAAGCTTCATTACTGGTCGGACAATGGGCCACCCAAGAACCTCGCGCTGCCAAACAACGCCATTCTGGATCACTCATTTCGATACAATGGCCCAAAATAGTTTTTCTAGTCAAAAGCCCAGCTTGATCATAAACATCTGTATAATTTGCAGCATCTGGAAACAAGTCTCGCACCCATTTTACTTCGGCGTGTGACTCGGCAAGATGAGTCTGAATCAGCACATTACTTTGCGCAGCCACCTTTCCCAATGACCGGAGAGAAACTGCGCTCAAATTAGGTGCAAATCGTGGAGTTATAGCATAATGCTGATGCTTGGTTCCCGACATAAATTTACGCAAAACCTCAGGAGCATGCAAACTAAAATCGGTTAGGAATTCCGGTGCATTTATAGCCATTAATACATTCCCTACTACCCAGTCTCCGCGCATCTCTCGTAATGCAATTTGCGTTGCAGCAGCATGAGGACTTGAATAGCTCATTCCCATTACCGTACCAGCGCGGAGAAGATCCGCATAAAACTGTCTTGCGGATGTGAGCGCGAGATCAGTATCAACATATCGCGCCTCTTCTGGCCAGATATACTCCTGAAGCCAAGCCAACAACTCCCCAGCATAATATCCGCGCACACGATGTTGTACCCAGTGCAGATGCACATCCACAAAGCCAGGGAGAATAACTCCCGACAATTCTTCTAACTCCACATCTGAATCAGCAACTCCCATCACGGCCTCAAACGCACCCAATGCACGCACTATACCGTTCTCCACCAGCAACGCACCATCTGCAAATGCTTCCCATTGATCTGCACTCAGCGGGTTCAGGATGGAAGCACGAAATATTTTTTTTATGGTCTTTTCCATGACTATTTCAATCCACGCTATGATGAACTGGAGTTTCATGCCGAGTGACCACATCCGTAATCACATGACCCTTATTCAGCTTACAAAACACGAAACGATAAAACATGGAGAATAGGATACCAGCCCCCACGCCTAAGAGTGGGGAAATATCATTACCAAGTAATAATTTAGCTCCGAACCCTTCCCAAATTGGATTGTTAGAGAATAACACTGTTGTTACTATACCCAGCATAAGAATTACGATATTAACACTATAATTTTGTTTTCGATGCACGCCACCCCGCGCCTCTGGAATAACATCCAGAAGCACATAAACAATCATGATACCCGTCCATGGTGCCGCTACAATAATCAGAAGATCTAAAAAGCTTTGGAAGGAATCCCAAAAAGAAGGCGAAATAAAAAGCATATAAACACCCACTAATGTGGCAAGAAACGCATCCAGTACCGTAATTTTTTTGCGATCAAGATCTTTACCCACTACCACCGCAAGACTAAAGGCAGAGCTATACGAGTTCAGAAAATTAGAAGCCAGCAAACCCAGTATGGCAAATAGACAAAAACCAAGATAAAGAGCGGAAGTGCCGAGACCTTTTGCGGCGATGGTAATTCCCGAGGAACCGACCTCAATACCACCATGGAAATATAGAGTGATAGCCAGCGCCAAAATTAGTCCTCCCCCCACAAAACCACCCAAACTGGGCCACAATGCTACTTTTACAAGAGAAGTATCTCGCCGCACGTAACGCGAATAATCTGAGGCAAACATAGTCCAGGAAAACGCCCCTCCCATCAGTGCCAGAGATATTCCTCCTAGGGTTTGCAATGTATTGAAATTCCCAGATGCTGGCTGTGAAGATAATGCCTCCCCGCCATGTAACCAAATTAATATCACCATGGCGAATAAGGCCAAAAACAAAGCGCCAATGGTCTGTGCTGAAACAATCGCTCTATATCCAATGATAGGAATAACAAAATCTGCGCAAACTGCCAGCAGCAGCGCCACATATATACTTGTTTTTGGTGATACAACACCGTAGTTTTCCAGAACACTTCGCAGAATATAGACCACTAATACCAGCACCACAGCCTGCCAGCCAATTTGTGATAACCAGTTGCTCAATGAAATAAACTTATTGATCGGTTTTCCAAATACACGGGCTGAAACGGCCATAGTGGGTATGCCATACACGAATCCCGGTATACTGATGATACCAACCGCCACAAACAACGCGGAAGCCAGCAAAATCACCCATAGAAAGGGTGCCAACGGAAAAAGTTGTGCGATCAGTACCCCTACTGGCAAGCTGGACGCGGTCATGGTGGCTGCCAGCCATATCAGGGCCACCCTTGGTGCCGTACTGGTCCGTTCAGCGTCTCTGGTAGCACTAATAGAATGCGCATCACTCATGATCGTTCTCCAACTAAGAAGGCATTAATCAGAACCGGCACCGACCTCGACAGGAATCTGAAAGATCGTATTTTGCTTTGGCATTTTCTTTAAAAACGGTGGGAAACTACCACTTTCGACCGCTGCCAGCGCCGCTCGATTTACCGCGCCCAAGGGACTGGGCACAATCACCTTGGCCCATAAAACCTGACCCGTGGGCGAAACTTCAAACTGTACCGTCGCTTTCCCTTTCAAACCCATGGCCCGGAGTTCGGCGGGCACATGCAGATTTTGTTGAATCATCGGACGCAGCAAACCCACATAACGCCCCATCAGCGACGCCGTTTGCGCTGCAGATAACGGCGGCGGCGCGGGTGGCGCGGCCTTGACCACCGGCCTTGGCGGTACGGGAGGCACCGGAACCGGTTTCGGAGCCGGCGGAGTCACCGCTTTTACCGGAGGAGCGGGTGGCGTTGGCGCTGGCTTGGGCGGTATGACTACCTTGGGGTGTGGTCGCGGAGGCGGTGGTTTGAAATGTTGCACAACGGGTTTCGGCGGCACCGGCTTGGGCTTCGGTATCACCTTGGGTGGCGGCGGAGGCAAAGTCACCATTTGCACCGCAATTACGTGCTCTTTGGGCTTTAATGTTGGTGGTGGTGGCGTTTTTGAGCCATACCAAACCAATCCCAGAACCAAAAGCACCTCCACCGCAACGGCTCCGCCAAGGGCATATTTGAAAAAAGGGTCTTTCGGTACCGGCATCAAATTAAAACTTCCGGGTTCAGAGATCATGCTTGCCATCTGCTTTCATCCTGTGATTAAACCTGCGTGTCGTAGCGTCTGGATTCTATGTAACGGCAAGAGATTCAAGTCGCTTTCGCAGCAATGCCAATACCTGTCACTCCCGCCTTCTGGCAAACATCCATGACATGCACAAAATCCTTAAATGGCACCATCTTATCGGCGGCTATGGTGACTTGGGTATGCTTCGTGTCCCCATCCGCAGAAAGAAAACTCTGCAATTCTGGCAGACTCATTTTCTTGCCCTTTACTACCACCCCTCCATCCTGCACGATGTTCAGCACAAAGTGTGGATGCGGAAGCACTTTGGTTTCACTGGACGTGGGGAGGTGCAGCTTCAACCCTTTATCGGTGATCATCTGCAAGGTGATCATGATGAAAAAGACGAGCAAGAACAGCATCACGTCGATCATGGGAATGATTTCTACACGCCCTTTTTTGCGGGGACGACGTTGGGGTAACATGCTTAACTCCTTGCCCATGCGGGCGAAATAAGAAGAGAGGTCACCATCTCAAGCGGTCACTTTCGTCACGTTCGATACCGGTGCATTTACGGCCTCTTCTTCAAGAACAACCGGCGCGCCATCTAAGCGATTCATCAGCACCACCTTCAACGATTCCAATTGAAAAATAGTTTTTTCGATAGAATTGTTGAACGCGTTAAAACTTAATAACCCGATCATGGCAATAAACAACCCAGATGCCGTTGCGATAAGTGCATCCGCCACCCCACCGGTGACTGAGGTTGCGTCATGTCCTGGCGCCGCCAAGATCGAAAACGCATGAAACATTCCCAAAATTGTTCCAAACAACCCCAGCAGCGGGGCAAGTGTCACAATAGTGTCGAGAACCCACAAACGCTTATCGAGGCTCGGCGTCGTAAGAAAAATAGCTTCGTCCAAACGATTCGCGAACGCTTCTCCACGCGCGCTCCCATAATGGTGGATCAGATTAAAATGGCGCAGTGCTACACCCAGCAACGCCTCTTCTGGGAGGCCCTTGGCCATGCCGGACAGCTCTTCCAGATCTGGCCGGCGCAGCTTACCGCGATTGGAAATACCCCAGAGAATTCGTTTACCCTTGCTAATAGCATTCCGCAAGTACCAACCGCGATCAAAAATCACTGCTAGCTCAACGACAAATAGAAGCATCAAGATGTATAAAACACCATCTGAATAGTTTGCAAGATGGACAATATAAGCGAATGACATAACGTTATGTACTCCATAGATAGTGATTAACAAAATGATCAAGCACACTTGCAGCAGGAAACATGCCATCCTTAGAGCACCAGAACATAATCTCCATATAATCATGCGGTTAAAGTGAATCTCACTTCTCAGCATTCCCTTCTTGGTGCAAAAAAAAATCCAGAAAGCACTAAAATAGTGCAAAACTTACCGGGTTTGCCCCCCTTGATTCGCATCATGCGTATAAAATTAGTTACGATAAAGTTCTTTTTATGCATGTTAGCGTTGCCAAAAAAGCATCACAGGGTTTTTAGCGACATAAGAGATGCTTAAATGGCAAGCAAGACTTTCTGGACTGGTTCTAAATTGTCATTGGATTCGGAGGTGGGGGTCGCAACCATTAAAAATATATTCAGGTGATGTTATATTTTATAATTCACATTGGCGGGGGTTTTTATAAAGGCATTACAGTGGGTGCTGTTGGTGAGCATACCAAGCACTGAATACCCATAGGGGGATGGCCTAAACTTGCCGCTCTCGCACTTTCTGTCCCTTACGGCAATGGCAACTGCTTAAATGCAAGGAATTGGTTGGCTGAAAATTATTTTTGATAATTCTTGCGGCGGAACAAATCCGTCTTGCGCGAAACGAGGCGATCCAAAAACAAAAACCCGTCGAGATGATCCATTTCGTGCTGAACGGCACGGGCCTCAAAACCTTCGCATTCATAGCTGCGCTCTCGCCCCATGACATCCTCAGCCCGCACCTGAATACGTTCGGCGCGGATGACGTTACCCGTGAAATCGGGCACCGACATACAGCCCTCCCGTCCTACCGCCATCCCTTCCCAGGCGACCAACTCGGGATTGATCAGCACCATCAGTCCATGGCAGTTGTCACCCAACTTAGAGCGCACATCCACCACCACAATGCGTTGATGACGATCCACTTGGGGTGCGGCAATGCCGACACCACCCGGTCCCGCGTACATGGTTTCGGTGAGATCATCCACAAACTGTCGCAATGCATCATCAAAAGTTGTAACCGCTTCTGCTTTGCGCTGCAAACGCGGATCGGGATAAGTAAGAATCGACAATACCGTCATTAGAATACCGCCGCTTCTATAGGATGCACGCCGACTTCCACGCCTTCTTTTTCCCGCAGTGGTAAAACGGCCTTGCGAACACTTTCAATACCGTCAGGCGCAAACCCCTGGATCACCATGACATAAAGAGGCCGATCCACACCACCGGAGCTTTCACTTTCCAGATCAACGACATTAAAACCGATGGCCGCCAACGCTCCGGTAACACTGGCAACAATTCCGGGATGGTCTGCACCATAGACCGTTACCCGGGTATTGGGCAGATCCGCCTTGAGCGCAACACTAGAAATGGGATCCAGATGTACACGCAGATTGAGACTTTTGATAGCGGGTTCCAGAGCCATCTCCACATAACCCAAATCGCGTTGATAATCTATGACTTGCATGATGGTGAAGTAACCACCCAGACGCATCATAGAGGCATCCCCGATGGAGCAATCTGCCGTAAACAGGGCCTGGGTAACAGCGGCGACAATACCGGGACGATCTTCGCCAATAACGGTGAGAAGGGCTTGGCTCATTCCTGGACTCCTATAGCGAGGGTTTTGGCCTGTACAAGGTAACGAAAGCAATATTCGAGCAATTCTAAATGGTTACGTGCAGAATCCATATCCCGTCCCCATGCAGTCACGCCATGCTGGTGAATCAGCGCGCCCGGGACTCTGGGTAGAGCTGCGGTAAACGCGCTGTTCATATCTTCGGCAATCTGCTCCACCCGTACATGATTGGCGAAAACAGGCAGATCGACTTCAGGCTCCGCATCCGCAACACCCAGCCCCTTCAGCATTTCCAAAGGTGGAAGGCGAAGCTGACCCGATCGAGCGAAGTGACCGCAGAGATTGGCCTCAATAGAGTGGACATGGAAAATCACTTTCGCATCCGGAATATGCTGATAAATCACGCGATGGATAGCGGTTTCCGCTGAAGGTTTCTGACCTGGCGCTGCGTAAATCACCGCGCCCGCCCCATTCACCGCCACGAAATCATCCACACTCAACTGATCCTTGGGACGCCCGCTGGCGGTAATCCAGAATCGATCATCCCCGACCTGCGCCGACAAATTGCCGGCAGTGCCCAGCATCCAGCCCCGCCGATAAAACGCTTGCGCAGCCGAAGCTAATTGTTCACGCACAGGGTCATTGTCCATCGACACCTCCCTGCCACCAACCCCGATCATGCAGCGCAATACTTACATCCTCCAACGTGTCGAAGGGTATGAAGGATTTCCCCTCATGTGCCAGATATTGCGCGAGCCGATCACGGGCGCAGACCAGTGGGCATTGCAATGCCACGCGGAGATCCGTGATCGAATCCCCAATACAGACGGCTGTGTCAGGATGATAATGCTGAACGACCTGCACTTTGGCCACCAACTCTTGGGAATCCTGCCAAGGAGAAAACACCCGTAAGGTGGGACCGGAAGTGTCTACTTCCAGACCATGAATAGCATGAATATCTGCACGAAAAGGATTCAGCACGATTTCCGCCATCCGGGTAAAGCCGCCGGTAACCACAATAAAGGGGATTCCGGCCTGCTTTGCCCTAGTCAGTAGTCCGGCTAGCCCTGGGCGCAGGGTCGTATTGCGGACGAAGGCTTCCATCTCCGGCCAGCGTTGTGATGCGATGCTATCCAGCACCAGCGGTAAGCCCTCTCGCAGGGTCAGACGCTGCGCATAGATTTCCGGCAAGACACGGGCGGCGGCTTCTGGTGCAAAATGCTGCATCATCGCCACGAAAACTTCGGTTTCGGTAATGGTTCCGTCAAAATCACAAAATAGAGCTCGGTGCATCAAGCACTCCCCCACTTTTCAACGGCGCTGCGCAGGGGACCATCGGGCAAGTCGGCGCACTGCAGAGAGGCACCGCTACGCCAACGCTCTAATCCTTCGTGAAAAGCCATCACCCCACTCGCTGCCCCTTGGGGATGGTCCATGATACCGGTGCCGGCGTTCAGAATAACCTCCGTACCATAGTCCTCCAAGATGCGCGTCAACATGCCCGGATGCACGCCCGCCGAGGGTACCGGAGCCAGTCCACGCAGGCGCAAGGCTCGAACGATATCCCATTCGTCGGACTCAGGAAAAGGCAAGCTGCCATAATGCGCGGGATAAAGTACCGCATCCGCGCCAGCATGAGACATGAGCGTACCCAGTACCGTACCGTAAGAAAAACCGTGATCTGGAGCCGCACACCAAGCACCCGCCATGGCCGGATGGGCAAATATAGGCACCTCGATCTCAGGATCTGCTGCCAGTGCCTCCAGCATTGGGAACCCATAAGCCAGCACATTCAGCAGCAGCGCATTTACGCCTTGAGCCACCAGCTGTCGGGCCAAGTTCTGCAATTGTCCGGCATCGCCAGAGAGATTCATGGCATAGAGCAGATCTCGACCGCTACGATCGCGGCGGGCTTCGATAATGGGTGCGCACGCCTCCCAGCGATCCAAAGTAGCTGCTGATGGTAAATTGGGCAGAATTTCGTCATCTTTGATGATATCCAGACCCGCCATCGCTACTTCCGCCAGAATGGCGGCATGGTCCTCGGCACTCAGTCCCAATGCTGGCTTAAAAATCGCCATGACCAAGGGCCGTTCCGGCACACCCAGTTTTTTTCGGATACCAGCGAGGCCAAAACGACTGTGCAATCCATAGTCATCGGGCAAGCGAATACTCGTCACCTTAGCCGGTCCTGCCAACGAATATTTTCCAAAAATCATGGTCAGCAAACTACCGATTCGCCCATCCACATTGGCTAATGGAAAGCGGATTGTCGCAACGGGATGTCCCGCTACGTCGGTGTGCAGAGCCTGTATTTCCCCAAGATGACCGCGCAGGTGATCGGCACGATGCTGAAAACGCGCATCCCAGCTACCCGCTGTCTGACCGATGGCAATCGCCTGCGCCTGACGTTCAGCGTCTACGCCTGCCGGAAAGCGATAATCTACTTCGATAAATGGCGTCATAATGGAGAAAAGTGCTGCAATGGACGATCTGTATAATGAGGCGTCCAGCCACCTCGTGCGCTGAAATAGCGTATCGCTTTGATACGTTCCAGATGATTCAGGCGAAACCAGTGTTCTACACCCGCCGGGATGTGAATATAGTCGCCAGCAACGACGGTCAGTTCCACCTGACGAGCATCGGGTAGCACAAAACCGAACACCCCCTCTCCGTCCACTATATAACGGACTTCTTCATCATCATGAGTGTGAATCCGATGAAAGCGGGTATTTAATTCTTCCAGCAGGGGATGCCCGGGATAAAGCACGACGAGATCTCGCTCCTGATAGCCGCGTTCCTGTTGCAAGCGCCGAAATACCTGATCCAAGGCTACGAGCAATGCTTCCTGCTGTTCCACATCAAGCTCCGGTTTGGCCAACAGTGCATGCGCTGCAGCCTCTTGAACCGGCAGATGATCGAGAACCACCCCGAGAGAGGCCAGCAACGTGCTGATTTGTGCTTGGTCCGTCCAAATCGCAGATTGTCCTGCGTGCTGCAAGGTCGCCATGTTATCCGTTCTCCCTCCAGATCAAAGACGCCATCCGCCCCGTTATTCCATCTCGCCGGTAAGAAAAATAATCCGGATTACTGAAAGTGCACAACCCACCGCCGTAAATGGCAAACACGCCCATGCGTTGCAAACGATATCGCGCTAGAGCATAAATATCCGCCAACCAGCGATCTCCGCTCCCCGCCTTGAAAGCTGCGGCACAGCCCGGGTCTTCGGCCAGAAAAGCGGCCCGCAACTCTGGCCCCACCTCAAAAGCATCAGGCCCGATGGCTGGGCCCAAGTATATCAGAACTTGCTCAGAAGGCACCGCCAAGGCGGCGAGTCCTTTTTCCAGAATACCATCGAGCAGGCCGCGCCAGCCCGCATGGAAAGCCCCAATTTTTTGCCCATCCAGACTACAGGCCAGCACCGGCAGGCAATCCGCTGTCAGCACTGCCAGTACCGCCCCTGGCACCGTAGCGACGACACCATCCGCTTCCGGCGGGCTGATCACATGAGGCAGACTATCGATCTGCACAATTTGCGTGCCATGGACCTGCCGCAACCAGAGCGGCTCAACGGGTAACTGCAATGTCTCACGGAGCTTTAGTCGGTTGCGCGTTACCGTATCAGGCACATCCCCCACATGATCACCGAGATTCAAGGTTTGGTAAGGCGCTAAACTATAACCACCATGACGTTGACTAATGGCGCTATATACCCCCTGTGGAAGGGGCCATTCTGGTGTCCAAAAATGAGCGGACTCAGCCGCCACGCCGGGCCTGTCGCAGCAACTGCAGCAATGCTTCCATGTCTTCGGGAAGCGGGCTTTCCCAACTCATCAAGGCCTCGGTTTCTGGATGATAAAGCTTCAAGCGCCAGGCATGCAGGGCTTGTCGACGAAAATGCTGCCAGTAGTTCAGGCCCTCGCTGTCCAAGCCTTGGGGTACCGTCATCCGTCCGCCGTAAACGGGATCGCCCACCAGAGGATGCCCAATGTGAGTCATATGCACTCGAATCTGATGCGTACGCCCCGTCGCTAGGCGCAAGCGCAGAAAGCTGTGACGAGGGAAACGCTCGACTAGACGATAATCGGTCTGTGCGGGCCGACCATCAGGTCGCACCGTCATTCGTAGACGATCATGGGCGTGACGACCAATGGGTTCGTCTACCCGCCCACCGCCGGTCATGGGACCGTTGACCAAGGCCAGATACTCACGGTGCATCGTATGGTCACCGAGCTGATCAATGAGTGACTGCCGCGCCATCTCCGTTTTCGCCACCACCAGCAGTCCCGTCGTATCCTTATCAAGGCGATGGACGATCCCACCCCGAGGCAGATAAGCATTATCCGGAAGATAAGACAGCACCCCGTTAACCAGAGTACCATCAGCATGACCAGCCCCTGGATGGGTTAACTGCCCTGCCGGCTTGTGCACTACGAGAAGATGCTCATCCTCATAAACAATGTGCAGCGGCAATTCTTGGGCGATCCAAGTACTCGGTTCTGCTTCAGGCCAGGCGACTTGCACGCTCTCTCCACCACGAATACGTAGGCTCGGCTTTTCTGACACGCCATCCACCAGAATATGGCCGTCCTTCAAGAGCGCCTGAATACGACTCCGGCTGACCTCTGGAAATAAAGCGCTCAAAACCGCATCAAGACGCTCACCGGCTTGATCCTCTGGCAAAATCATGGGAAGTCCCGTAGTATCGTCGCTCATGGTTCGCCACTATAGACTATTGTCCTTCATGCGCAAACGCTTACTGATCACGCTCTGTTGTACTGCGGTGTTGGCCGGATGTGCCAGCAATCCTCACAAAAATGACCATGCGGTCGAACACCACGAATCTGCTGAACAAATGTTTCAGCCTGCCAAACAGGCCATGGAACGTAGTGATTACACGACTGCCGTCCGTCTTTATGAAGACTTGGAAACCCGGTATCCCTACGGCCCCTACGCCGAACAGGCGCAACTCGATACTGCATATAGCTACTATAAAAGCGGCGACTCCGAGGCTGCGGCTGCGGCTGCCGAACGCTTCATCAAATTACATCCCGCTAACCCGCATGTGGATTATGCCTGGTATCTGAAAGGCATCGCCTATTATCAGGCTATTCAGGGTGCAGAATGGAACCCCAAGCCCGCAGAAGAAGCCTTTGACACCCTCAACACCTTGGCCAAACGCTGGCCAAAAAGTCCTTACGCCGTTGATGCACGCCTACGCATTGCCAAAATTATCGATATTCTCGGCAAACGTAATCTGGATATCTGCAAGTTCTACTATGTACGCCACGCCTATATAGCAGCAGCTGATCGCTGTACCGATGTCATCACCCGTTACCAACTCAGCCCCGCTCGCGAAGAAGCGCTTTACTATCTGGTGCGTTCTTACCGCCACCTCAACCTACCCCAACAAGCGGAAACAACGCGCAAGGTGCTGGCCTACAACTATCCGCGTAGCAAATATCTCGCGGATCTTGGCAGCATCGGCAAGTCCTGATTCGGCTTTAATTTTCTCTACAGGGAACGCTGTCCACAGCGCTCCCAGAGATCACACCGCTTCTTCACCTTCTTCACCCGTGCGGATACGGATCACGCGCTCCACCGCACTGACAAAAATCTTGCCATCACCGATTTTTCCGGTACGCGCTGATTGCTCAATGACTTCAATAGCACGGTCTGCCATATCGTCTGCCACCACCACTTCCAACTTCAGTTTTGGCAAAAAATCCACCACATACTCCGCCCCCCGATATAATTCCGTATGACCTTTTTGACGCCCGAACCCTTTGACTTCAGTTACGGTCATACCGGCGAGACCCAGTTCTTGCAAGGCTTCGCGCACATCATCCAGCTTAAAGGGCTTGATGATCGCTTCAATTTTCTTCATGGTGATTGTTCCTCATTCAGCGCGTAGGGACCACCCAGGACGGGTAGCCGTTAGTAATAGGATAGCGCCGATCCTTTCCAAATGCGCGGGCACTGATACGCACCCCCGGCGCGGCTTGTCTTCTCTTGTATTCGGCACGGTCAATCCATCTCAGCACCCGATTTACGGTGTCGGGCGCAAATCCCGCCGCGATCAAATCCGCAGCCCCTTTGTCTTGCTCTACATAAGCCTCAATAATCGCATCTAGTAACGCATACGGGGGCAGACTATCCTGATCGCACTGATCCGGTGCGAGCTCAGCAGAAGGTGGGCGCGTCAGCACCCGTTCCGGAATGACCGCGCCGAGCGTATTGCGATAACGAGCCAGACTATAGACCAGCGTTTTGGGGCAATCCTTGATGACCGCAAAGCCTCCAGCCATGTCGCCGTAGAGGGTAGCGTAGCCGACGGCAATCTCGCTTTTATTGCCGGTCGTCAGCAGCAGGTGCCCAAATTTATTGGAATAGGCCATGAGCAGCCCGGCGCGAATCCGCGCCTGCAGGTTTTCTTCGGTAGTATCCGTCGGACGCCCTGCAAAAACGGGGGCTAAAACTTCTAGGTAACTGTGGAAGGGCTGCTCTATGGATAAGATGTCATAACAGACACCCAAACTTTTAGCCTCGGCCACCGCGTCATCTATGCTCATGGTGGCGGTGTAACGTGACGGCATAATCAGGGCGTGAACCCGCTCGGCTCCGAGAGCATCTACCGCAATGGCCAGAGTCAGTGCCGAGTCCACCCCTCCAGACAGCCCCAAAACAACCCCGGGGAAGGCGTTTTTCTCCACATAATCATGCACCCCTAGGGTGAGCACGGCGTAAATCTCCGCCGTGGCATCGCCTAAAGGCGCTAAAGTTGAGGTCGAATGAGGCTTGATTTCATGCAATTTTTTATCAAAATCGACCAACAACAAGTCTTCCGTGCAAAGCCCAGCCCGAGCCTCTACAACACCACGGGCATTGACGACAAAAGATTGTCCATCAAAAACCAGCTCGTCCTGTCCTCCTACGAGATTCACATAAACCACGGGCACTCCCACCTGTGCCGCCAGTTTCCCCAACATTGCTTCACGATCTCGCTGCTTATGACGATGATAAGGCGAAGCATTCAAAACCAGTAACAGTTCAGCACCTTGCGCTTTTGCCGCCGGCGCTACGCTAGATTCACACCAGACATCCTCACAAATGGCTACCCCGCACTGCACCCCTTCCACGGAAAAAACCAGCGGCTGCGCGCCTGCGCTAAAATAGCGTAACTCGTCAAAAACTGCGTAGTTGGGTAAGCAGTGCTTGTGATAGACCGCTTCAACTTTCCCGTTGCGCAACAGACTGGCCGCATTATACAAGCGCTCGCCATCGACCTGCGGGTGCCCCAACAGGAGCGGTAAGGGCGTTTCCTCAGCTAACTGCCGCAGCGCCTGATTACAGTGGTGCAGAAAGTCCTGCCGCAGCAGCAGGTCTTCCGGCGGATATCCGCTGAGTGCCAGTTCTGGAGTAACCATCAGATCAGCACCAGCAGCCCGCGCCTCGGCGGCCGCACACAACAGCAAACGCGTGTTTCCGGCAATATCACCGACGCGGCAATTCAGTTGCGCAAGCGCAATCCGCATCAGCGATCCAGTAATTGCGCAGCACGCAAACCGAGTTCGGCGGGAGAATGCACACAGTGTACCCCTGCCGCTTCGAGCACAGCGTACTTCGCTGCCGCCGTTCCTGCGCCGCCGTCAATAATAGCTCCCGCATGCCCCATACGCTTACCCGAGGGCGCAGTAGATCCGGCGATAAAAGCCACCACCGGCTTGGTAATATGTTGCTGGATAAACGCGGCTGCGTCTTCTTCCATGCGTCCGCCAATCTCGCCCACCATGATGATCACCTCGGTTTGCGGATCTGCCTCAAAAAGCTTTAGAACTTCGATAAAACTCATCCCGATCAAAGGATCACCGCCAATACCTACGCAGGTACTCTGACCCAGACCCAGTCGAGTGGTCTGCTCGACGGCTTCGTAGGTCAGCGTACCGGAACGGGAAACAATACCCACTTTGCCCGCGAGATGAATGGAACCCGGCATAATACCAATCTTGGACTGCCCGGGGGTAATAATACCGGGGCAATTCGGTCCAATCAGACGGACATTAGAACCCGCCAGACTGTGCTTCACCATCAGCATATCCTGCACCGGAATGCCTTCGGTAATGCAGACAATGAGCGCTACCCCGGCAGCGGCAGCTTCAACAATAGCATCTGCCGCAAACGGCGAGGGTACATAAATGACGCTGGCCTCGGCAGCGGTTTCCTGGACAGCATCCACCACCGTATCAAATACCGGCAGATCCAGATGACGAGTACCCCCCTTACCCGGCGTAACCCCCCCCACCATACGGGTTCCATAGGCAAGAGCTTGCTGGGAGTGGAAAGTTCCCTGCTTACCCGTAAAGCCCTGACAAATGACACGCGTGTTGCGAGACAGCAATATACTCATAAACGCACCAGAATAATGATTAAAAGCAAGAGGATTACGGCTTCACCCAAAAGCAAAAGCCACACATAAGACTGACGGCGGGGCACCGACTGACTCCGCCCCAGATCTGTCCGCAACGCCGCAAGTTCTTGACGCAATTCGTCCAGATCCCCGGCTTGTGCTACGGATTTGAGACGTTCGTCGAGAATCTGATCGAGGAGCACCGCCATCTCCGCCATGACCTCGGCAGATTTCTGGTCGGCACCCCGCTTCACGTAGGTTTCTGCGAGACGGCTGATCAGCGGCCCCGAGTTACGTAGCACCGGCCACAAGCGCTGTAACCAGAAAATATTAATAGACACGTCAACCCTGAGCTGCAGTTACCGCTTTTACCGCCGCATCCGTCAGGCCATCGGCGGTAATCAGCGACAAGCCACTTTCGCGCAGCAAAGCCATACCTTCTTCCTTGCGAGTGCCTTCAAGGCGCACCACCACCGGCAAATGGATACCGACTTCCGCCGCTGCCTGGATGATCCCTTCTGCCAATAGATCACAACGGGTGATTCCGCCGAAAATATTCACCAATATGGCCTTGACGCGGGTGTCTGACAAAATCAGCTTGAATGCCTGTGTCACCTTGTCGGCTGCCGCGCCACCGCCTACATCCAGAAAGTTGGCGGGTTCACCACCGTGCAGTTTAATGAGATCCATGGTGGCCATGGCTAGCCCTGCACCATTGACCATACAGCCAATATTGCCCTCCAGAGAAATATAGTTCAGACCGAATTGGCGCGCGGTAATTTCCCGTCCATCCTGCTGGGTCGAGTCAAAAAGCTCATCCGACTCGGGATGGCGGTAAAGCGCGTTATCATCCATCACTATTTTGGCATCCAGCGCCAGCAATTTTCCGTCTGCCGTCACGGCCAAGGGATTGATTTCTACCATCAGCGCATCGAGCCGTTGGGCAAGACGATACATCCCCTGCATAATGCGGGTCAGTTGTTGCACTTGTGCCGCATCCAATCCGAAAGAAAAACCCAGTTGCCGCGCTTGAAAAGGCAAAAAGCCCGTGTTGGGGTCCACGACCAGTTTTTTGAGTGCTTCCGGTCGGCTCGCTGCCAGTTCTTCAATATGCACGCCCCCTTCCTGCGTCGCCAGAAAGGTCATCCGCGCCTGACCACGATCCACCATTAACGCTAAGTATAACTCCCGGGCAATTACGCTCGGCTCCTCAATCAACAGTGCCGCAACATGCTGCCCCTGCGGACCCGTCTGAGCGGTCACCAAAGGCCTCCCCAGCAGATCCTGAGCCGCTTTTTCTACCTCGGCAATACTCTTGACGACGCGCACACCGCCCGCCTTACCCCGGCCTCCAGCATGGACCTGAGCTTTGACGACCCAAGCTGGTCCGCCCAATTCACGAGCCTGATTCACCGCCTCGCGCACCGAAAAAGCGGGAATGGCGCGGGGAACTGCTACACCTTCTTCGGCCAGTAATCGTTTAGCCTGATATTCGTGCAAATTCATGCAAATTCCTTATAAATGACGCTTCAAGGCCGCACTGAACTCCGCTGTGCTCAAAGCGGGCACATCACCGCGTAAAGCGGCCAGATCACCAGTGACTTCACCTGCGGCGATCGCCGTATTCATGGCCGCGACCACACGCTGCGCCGCTTCTCCCCAACCCAAGTGATCCAGCATCATCACCGCCGATAAAATCAAAGAACTCGGATTGGCTTTGCCCATCCCGGCAATGTCGGGAGCCGTACCGTGAGTTGCCTCAAAAATCGCATGCGTGTCAGAAAGATTAGCTCCAGGTGCCATCCCGATCCCCCCCACCTCAGCCGCCAGCGCGTCAGAAATGTAATCTCCATTGAGATTGAGGGTCGCGACGACAGAATAATCTTCAGGCCGCAGCAAAATCTGCTGCAAAAAATTATCGGCGATGACATCTTTGACAATCAGCTTGCCCTCCGCAAGTGCTTGTCGTTCAGCCTGTTGTCCGGCTGCTTTACCCTCCGCCTTGGTAATCGCTGCCTTCTGCTTCCAAGTGAATACCCGCCCAGCAAACTCCCGCTCCGCGAGGGCATAACCCCAGTCACGAAAGCCGCCTTCGGTGAACTTCATGATATTACCCTTGTGCACGAGACTCACCGAGGGTTTGTTATGCTCCAATGCGTATTGAATAGCGCGCCTAACCAACCGCTCCGAACCTTCGCTAGACACCGGTTTGATGCCGATAGCTGAACTCGCCGGAAAACGAATTTTTTGGACGCCCATCTCATCCTGAAGAAAGCGCAGCACTTTCTCGGCCTCGGGGCTACCCGCTGGCCATTCGATCCCCGCATAAATATCTTCGGAGTTTTCCCGAAAAATCACCATGTCGACTTTTTCCGGGTGGCGCATAGGACTGGGCGTGCCTTCGAAGAAACGCACGGGGCGCAAACACACATAAAGATCGAGGTCTTGACGCAACGCCACATTCAAACTCCGGATGCCGCCGCCCACAGGGGTTTCCAGTGGTCCTTTAATGGCCACTTTATATTCCCGGATAGCCGCCATAGTTTCTTCAGGCAGATATTGACCTTCACCATAAATCTGCACCGCTTTCTGTCCGGCGTACAACTCCATCCAAGCAATTTTACGCTGCTTTCCATAGGCTTTCTCTACCGCTGCATCGACAACCTCCCGCATCGCGGGGGTGACATCGCAACCAATTCCATCGCCCTCAATGTAAGGAATGATCGGCACATCGGGCACCTGCAACATGCCGTTCTCTTGCGTAATGGACTGTCCCTCGGCGGGTCTTTGAATTTTTGAGGTCATGACACCTGCTCCAACTGTTCACTGGCCCAAGACAAAGCACCGCCTTTGAGAATCAGCTCCAGATCACGAGGGCTAGCCAGTTGTGGCATCACTTCAATGTCCAGCTTTTGGGTTTCATCGCGCAAGAGCAGCGACTGTCCCAACGCCAACCCTGTCAAATCTAAGCTCAAATAGTCACCCGCCTGCACTTTGGCGTAATCATCCGCATGCACAAAAGTCAGAGGTAAAATGCCGAAGTTGATCAGATTCGCCAGATGTATCCGCGCGAAAGACTGCACCAGCACACCCCGCACCCCCAGATAACGGGGTGCCAGAGCAGCATGTTCACGACTGGAACCCTGTCCATAATTGCGTCCAGCCACGATAAACCCACCTCCCGCAGCCTTGGCACGACTGGGAAAGGTTTCATCAACCATATGGAAAACGAACTCCGAAATCGCTGGCAAATTGGAACGCAGCGGCAGCACCTTCGCGCCCGCCGGCATAATGTGATCCGTCGTAATGTCATCTTCCAGACGAATCAGCACCTCACCCGCCAAGTGTGCTGGCGCCGCTTTGCCGGTTGGCAGCTTGGCGATATTCGGTCCACGAATGATTTCGACCGAAGTACCTTCGGGTGCCGGTGCCAGCACCATGCGATCATCGACCAAAAATTGTTCAGGCAAGGGTACGTGAATGGGCGCCATACCCAGATCACGAGGATCGGTGATTTCGCCCGTCAAAGCACAGGCCGCGCAGGTTTCAGGACTCGCCAGATAGACTTCGGCGTTTTTAGTGCCTGAACGACCATAAAAATTCCGATTAAATGAACGTATCGAAACCCCCTGATTAGGTGGAGCAAACCCCATACCAATGCAGGGTCCGCAAGCGGATTCCAAAATACGTGAACCCGCCCCGATAAAGTCCAGCAAACCGCCGTCCTTGGTCACCATTTCCATAACTTGTCGAGAACCGGGGGATATCCCCAGACTCACGCCATCGGCTACTACTTTGCCCTTCAGGATCTGCGCGACGGTCATCAGATCGGTATAAGAGGAATTCGTGCAGGAGCCGATGGCCACCTGCGCCACTTTCGTCCCAGCCACCTCACGCACTTTTTTGACATTATCGGGACTGTGCGGACAAGCAATCAGCGGTTCGAGTGTATCCAGATCAATTTCCAGCACTTCGTCATAAGTAGCCCCAGCGTCCGGCAACCATTCTGACCAAGTAGCCTCACGCCCCTGCGCCGCTAAATATTCCCTAGTGACTGCATCACTGGGAAAAACGCTGGTGGTAGCACCCAGTTCTGCACCCATATTGGTGATGGTGGCCCGCTCCGGCACACTCAAATGCGCCACGCCTGGACCAAAATATTCAAAAACTTTACCCACGCCGCCCTTCACGGTTTTGTGACGCAGCACTTCAAGAATAACGTCCTTGGCGCTCACAAAAGGCTGCAAACGTCCGGTGAGTTTGACACCAACCACCTGCGGCATATTCAGATTAAAGGGTAAGCCGCCCATAGCCAGCGCGATATCCAGACCACCCGCACCAATCGCCAACATACCCGCCCCCCCCGAGGTCGGCGTGTGCGAATCAGAGCCAAGCAAGGTCCCACCCGGTTTAGAAAAGCGCTCTAAATGCACCTGATGACAAATGCCATTACCGGGACGGCTGAAATGCACCCCGTACTTTGCCGCAAAGCTTTGCAGAAAACGATGATCGTCGGCGTTCTCAAATCCCGACTGGAGCATGTTGTGATCCACATAAGAAACCGACAGCTCAGTACGAACTCGAGGAAGCCCAAGTGCCTCAAACTGCAGGTAAGCCATGGTTCCGGTGGCATCTTGGGTAAGCGTTTGATCAATACGAATGGCAATGGAACTGCCGGCTTCGAGCGTGCCACTGACTAAATGCGTGGCAATAATCTTCTGGGTGACGTTCATAGCCATGGGATGATCTCCTAGTCTGGGGGATTCGTTCGGAAACAGAATGTGTTTCCATCATCGCAAAACCACCGCCTCACGCCAAGCATTCACCAGCAATTGGATAAAAATTGTTAGCCGTAAGAGGATCTACGCAGCAACTATATCCAAGTACTGGCATGTCGCAAACGACTCAAGGTACGCTCTCTACCCAGCAGCGCCAGCGTTCCGTCAATAGGCGGCGACACCGCCCGGCCAGCCACCGCCACCCGTAAAGGCTGGGCGATTTTTCCCATTTTTCCTTCGGCTTGGTTCTGCGCCAGCGCCTGAATCGCCGCGTGAATGGCAGGGGCGTCCCAAACCGGCAAAGACTGCAACTGGGTAATGAGACTATCAAGCAATGCTTCCTGACCGAGCAGATGCTTTTCCACGTCTTTAACTTCGCCCGATACCGGGGGCACATAAAACATTTCAGCGGCAGCTGCCAACTCCACTAGGGTTTTAGCGCGCTCCTGCAACAAGGCCACCACCTCGGACAAAGCGGGGCCAGCAGCAATCACCGGCTCGTCTACACCAAGAGTTTCTAGGTAAGGTAATAGATGTTGCGCAAGCGGTTCAGGGCTCAAACGCTGCATGTGTTGAGCGTTAATCCATAACAATTTTTCCGGGTTAAAAGCCGAAGCGGACTTATTCACCGAATCTATACGAAAGAACGCAATCATCTCTTCGCGACTGAAGACTTCCTGATCCCCATGAGACCAACCTAAGCGCACCAAAAAATTGAGCAGCGCATCCGGCAAAAAACCTTGCTCCCGATATTCGAGAACGCTCACCGCACCATGCCGCTTGGAAAGTTTTTGCTTGTCCGGACCGAGAATCATCGGCACATGGGCGTAAACTGGAATCTGCGCACCCAATGACCGTAATATTTGCATTTGACGCGGTGTATTATTGAGATGATCGTCACCCCGAATGACATGCGTAATTTTCATATCCCAGTCATCGACGACTACACAGAAATTATAGGTGGGCGTCCCATCAGAACGGGCGATGATCAGGTCATCCATTTCCGCATTCTGAAAACGCACCGTTCCGTGGATGAGGTCCTCTACCACCGTTTCGCCACTATCCGGACTCCGGAAACGGATCACCGGACTCACTCCCGGCCGCGCTGCAGAGACATTCCGACAGCGTCCGTCATAACGGGGCTTTTCACCTCGTGAACGCTGCTCTTCACGCATAGCATCGACTTCTTCCCGGCTGCAATAACAATAGTAAGCCGTCCCATCGGCCAGCATTTGCGACAACACTTCTCGGTAACGTTCCATGCGCTGCATCTGATAAAACGGACCTTCATCCCAGTCCAGACCCAGCCAAGCCATACCCTCCAGAATGGCTGCTGTGGCTGCCGGCGTGGAGCGTTCGACATCCGTATCTTCAATACGGAGTATAAAACGTCCGCCCTGCTGACGAGCATGAAGCCAAGAATACAGAGCGGTACGCACGCCACCAATATGCAGATATCCGGTAGGGCTGGGCGCGAAGCGAGTGCGAACAGACATAATAGTAAGAAACCTAAATGGAGAGGATAAACCCTGATGATAACAGCCTCACCGCTGCTTCGGTATCCTTCTGCTTGCTTCAACCAGCGAGCAAACGCTCCATGCACTCCGGGAATGAACGTTTGACGGGGGGTACTGCTTTTGCTTACTATCCCAGATCAGTCTGGTGTGGATCATACCAACCCACTGTTTATAATGACATCCTTTTGAGAAAGGTAACGTCTGCGGGACGCCCCATTGTGGATCGAACCCGCCCAAGAAGGAGCAACATGAGCAAGCGTATTGTCGCTATCGCTACGGCGGTAGTGCTTGGGAGCATACCTATGGCCTGGGCAAACAGCCAAGCCATAGATCTGCCACAGAGTCATACACCCAGCATGGCGGACAGTAACAACGTCCAGATGGGTGGCCTTTCATCAAACAATGAATCGGCCGACGGTAGTAGCCTAGCAGCGACCCTGCAGCAATTCGAGGCGGCCGGGGCTTTTGGTGCACAAAATGGGCCGGGAACCGTCTGGACGCACATTGACGATGGGCTACGCCTCAGTGACGTTTCCAGAGTGGAAGTCGACAAATGGCGAACCTGGTTTTTACAGCACCAAGGCAAGCTCGAAGAAATCCTCGGCAACTCCCGCCCCTTCCTCTACTACGTCGTTTCTGCGGTCTCCCAGCGCGGTCTGCCCATGGAACTGGCTTTATTGCCGGCCATTGAAAGTGGATACAATCCGAAAGCCTATTCTCCCGCCGCTGCTGCAGGTCTATGGCAATTTATACCCGGCACGGCCCGCAGTTTCGGCCTACAAAATACCCGCTACGGCGATCCTCGCCTGAGTTTGACGGCATCCACCCATGCCGCGCTGGATTATCTTTCCTATCTCTATAATTATTTTGGTGGCAACTGGCTCCTCGCCATCGCTTCCTATAATGCCGGACAAGGCACGGTATCCGCAGCCATCCAGCAGAATGTCGCTGCCGGTAGGCCTACCGATTTCTGGGATCTGAACCTTCCTGAACAAACCGAAAACTATGTGGCGGAGTTACTCGCACTGGCCCAAGTCATCAAAAACGCCAAGGCCTATCATATCAGTCTCCCCTATATTCCCAACGAAGCCCACATTGCCGTGGTCACTACTCCGAAGTCCGTGGCTCTTAATGTGGCAGCCAATCTGATGAACATGCCCGAGTCCGAGCTCCAACATCTCAACGCCGGCCTCAGTTACGGCATGGTACCAGCCGACTATCAGTTGGTCGTACCCAAGGATAAAGCCTCCACGCTGAAAACAGCGCTGCTCACCATGCCCGAAGAAGCCGCAGCGCAACTCCCTGCACCTAGGGCCCAACCCGCTGTGGCGAAGCGGGTTGTAGCCCGAGCTCCGCAGCCCCACATCAGCCATCTGACCGTACGGGCCGGAGAAACGCTCTCGCAGATTGCCCAGAGTACCGGCGTCTCCATCAGCCAGATCAAGGCGTGGAATCACATTCATTCGGCCCGCGACTTGCAGGTCGGTGAGCATCTGATTGTTTATGGCGGACATGCCACACCGATCTATGCCGCAGCACCACGTCAACGGCAACTGACGGTCCGTCCCGGAGAAAGCCTCTGGCAGATTGCCCAGCGTGCGGGGGTAGGTATTATCGCCATCGCTCATGCCAATCATCTCACCGAACGGTCTGTCATTCATCCCGGACAAGTGTTGAATATCCCCGCCGAAACTGCGGTAGCGGCCATTAGCGCTCGCCAGGAACGCGCTGCAACGCAGCCTCGTCAAACCACCTACATCGTGCGCAAAGGCGATACCCTCTGGCAGATTGCCCAGCAATACCATGTTCAGCCCAAATCGCTGATACAATGGAATCGCTTGGCTTCAGCCAGCGATATACAACCAGGCTCGCGCCTCACTATTTACACACGCTGAGCATAGCGTAAGGGACAGACATCATGGGTTTCATGGAAGGGAAGAAGGCGCTCGTCGTTGGCGTCGCCAATGATCGCTCAATTTGTTGGGGCATTGCTCAGGCGATGCATCGTCAAGGTGCAGAAATACTTTTAACCTACCAAGGCGAACGTACCAAGAGCCGGGTCGAAGAACTGGCCAGCCAGATTGGTGCTCCAGAGCCGCTCGAACTGGACCTTATGGACGAACCGCAACTTCACGCCACCATGACTAAAATCCAGTCACTATGGGGTGGCGTTGATATTGGGATTCATGGTGCGGCCTTTGCCCCAAAAGAAGAACTCAGTGGCAGCTATCTGGACGCCACTACCCGCGACGGATTCCGGATAGCGCATGAGGTTTCATCATACAGCTTCACTGCCATGGCCAAAGCCCTGCACCCACTGATGCAGGGACGCCCAGGGGCACTACTGGCTTTGAGTTACCTCGGTGCCGAACGTGCCATGGCTAACTACAATGTTATGGGGCTGGCCAAGGCCAGTCTCGAAGCCAGTATTCGTTATCTGGCTTACTCCCTAGGCGCTGACGGCATCCGCGTCAATGCCATTTCTGCAGGACCGATTCGCACGCTGGCCGCTAGCGGGATCGGTGAATTTCGTAAAATTTTGGACCACTATGCCGAACACGCACCGCTGCGTCGAAATGTTACCCAAGAAGAAGTGGGCAATACGGCTGCCTTTCTCTGCTCGGATCTCGCCTCGGGTATCACTGGCGAAATCACCTACGTAGACGCCGGCTTCAATACCGTCGGCTTTTGAGGAACCCGCAAGGCCGTCGCCTTTATCCGGCCATAGCCTTGCCAACCTCCTCCAACATCTCCTCAAAGCTCTTTGCAAAAGCAGCCAAGCCTTCCTGCTGTAACTGATCAGCCACCGCCTCCATATTGATTCCCAAATCCTGAAGCTGCTTCAGCACCTGTTCGGCGGCTGGCATATCGTCGTTGACACGCGCGGCAATTTGACCGTGATCACGCAATTTCACCAAGGTTTCATCCGGTAAGGTATTGATGGTTTCAGGGCCCATCAAGGGTTCCACATAGAGCAGATCTGAATAGGCTGGATTTTTCGTACTGGTACTCGCCCAGAGCAAGTATTGAGGGCGCCCTCCCGCTTGGGCGAGCGCCGCGAAGTCGGCACCGTGAAAAGTCTCCTGATAAATGCCGTAAGCAGTTTTCGCCATGGCCACTGCCGCCTTACCTCGTAAGAATAACGCTTCAGGAGTCCCCAGTTTTTCTAGCTGCTGATCTACCAAGGTATCAACGCGTGACAAAAATACACTGGCTACGGCTTTCACCTGACGCGGATCACCACCCTGCTTTACCCAATGCGCGAGGCCCTGCTGATAAGACTGGAACACCGCACGCACGTGATTCAGACCAAACATGAGGGTGACGTTCACCGAAATACCTTCACCAATCAGGGTGGCCAGTGCCCGAATGCCCGCTGCCGTCGCGGGGACTTTGATCAGTAAATTATCGCGTTGCACCATATCGTGCAGTCGACGTGCTTCGGCCACAGTTGCCGCCTCATCCAAAGCCAAGCGAGGAGATTCTTCCCAGCTCACCCAACCATCGTCCCCCGCGCTTGCTTGATGAATGGGTTGCAGCAAATCACAAGCCATGCGCAGATCTTGTAATACTAACTGCTCATAAAGGCGCTCGGCAGACTCCGCAGGCTGGTGCAGATCTTCTTGATAGTAGGGACTGGAATGAATGGCTTTCTGAAAAATGCTGGGATTAGAGGTGACTCCACTGATGCCATCTTCGGCGATATAACGCTTGAGGATATGATCATGAATCAAGGTGCGTGAAAGATTATCCAACCAGATACTCTGCCCCACCTGGTTGCGCAACGCGCGTAAATCCGTTGTCATGCTGAGATCTCCCTATACCAAAAGTGGCTGTCATGAAAATCATCTAAACCCTACAGTGTCATAAGCATAGACCAGATTTACCTCATACGTCTGAATATCGAAGGTTCGCTGCTGTGTTGCAGCAGCACGGGAATCGCCCTACTATTCGTATATTCATCTCTGATTTTAAGGGAGCGCCACCATGAAAATCACTAGGAATATGAACACCACCGAACGCTGGCTACGCATTTATTTTGGGGCTGTCATTTTTCTTGTGTATTTTGTCAGCGCCTTTCCTTACAAAGAGTGGACATTTTCAGGGCTTCTACTGATTGCTACCGGCGTAGTCGGTTACTGTCCCATTTACTCTCTTCTCAAAAAAACCAGCAGCATACCTCGGCCTTAAAAGACAGGGGACAGGATCAAAGGTATTGCGTGGCAGCACATTAGCCAAAAATAGTTCCATAACGGCGGTATCTCAACCCGTCCTGTACAGAACCGGTCACTACGCTTTATCATTTGCCCTTAATTTTTTCATACAATCACTAAAAATGGCACTTATCGTACAAAAATTTGGCGGTACTTCCGTGGGCAGCGCCGAGCGTATTCGCGCCGTAGCGGAAAGAGTCGCGGCGACCCATCGCGCCGGACATCAGGTGGTGGTAGTGGTTTCAGCCATGTCTGGGGAGACGGACCGTCTACTGCAACTGGCTCGCTCGCTCACCGCGCATCCTGCCGAACGAGAACTCGACACCCTGCTCAGTACCGGTGAGCAGGTCACCATCGCCTTGCTCAGCATGGCGTTGGAAAGTATGGGACAGTCCGCCATCTCGTTTACGGGTGGTCAGGTGGCTATCACCACCGATTCCGCGCACACCAAAGCGCGTATTGAACATATTGATGACCACAAAATCCGCAGCGCACTGGAATCCGGAAAAATCGTGGTGGTGGCGGGTTTTCAAGGCGTGGACCCGCATGGCAACATTACCACCCTGGGACGAGGCGGCTCGGATACTACGGCAGTGGCGTTGGCAGCCGCCCTGCGTGCCGATGAGTGTGATATTTTTACGGACGTCGACGGCATTTACACCACGGACCCCCGAGTGGAGTCCCGCGCACGGCGCTTGGACCGCATTACTTTTGAAGAAATGCTGGAAATGGCCAGCCTCGGTGCCAAGGTCTTGCAGACCCGCTCCGTAGAGTTTGCCATGAAATACAATGTTCCCGTTCGGGTCTTGTCGTCTTTTCAGGATGGTCCCGGCACTCTGGTTACTAATGAGGAAAATTCTGTGGAAGCTCCCCGCGTCTCCGGCATCGCCTTCTCTCGCAACGAGGCCAAACTCACTATGGTCGGCGTTCCCGATCATCCTGGCATTGCTTACTCCATCCTCGGGCCCATATCGGCGGCTAACATCAATGTCGATGTGATTCTGCAGAACATCTCTGAGGCAGGCAAAACGGATTTTACCTTTACGGTGGAGCGCAGCGAATTTGCCAAGGCCCAAGATATTCTTAGTCAGGTGGCGCGTGGGCTGGATGCTGAAGATGTCCGTGGCGACAATCATATCGTCAAAGTATCGGTAGTGGGGGTCGGCATGCGCTCCCATGCTGGCATTGCGGCCACCATGTTTGAGACTTTGGGCAAGGAAAACATCAATATCCAGATGATTTCCACTTCGGAAATCAAAATCTCCGTAGTCATTGAAGAAAAATATCTGGAACTCGCGGTGCGCGCCTTGCACGCCGCTTTCGGTCTCGATGGCGAGGCTCCAGTCTAATGGCGCTCATGTCCACCTACGCACGCCTCCCGGTTGCTTTCGTCCGGGGCGAAGGGGTATGGCTCTACGACACCACCGGACGACCCTATCTGGATGCCTTGGCAGGTATTGCTGTGTGCGGACTGGGCCACAGTCACCCCGCCGTGACCCAGGCTTTGCAGGCGCAGGCGGGTACGCTACTACACACCTCTAACCTCTACGAGATTCCTCTGCAGGAAAAACTGTCCGGTAGTCTCTGTGCAATTAGTGGTCTGGACGCCGCATTTTTCTGCAATAGCGGCGCCGAGGCTAATGAGGCGGCTATAAAAATGGCGCGCCTGCACGGGCACCATAAAGGCATTGCCGAACCACAAATTCTCGTCTTTACCCAAGCGTTTCATGGCCGCACGCTTGCAGCACTGACTGCGACTGGCAATTTTCGTATTCAGGAAGGTTTCGCCCCCTTAGTTCCGGGATTCATCCGTGCGCCTTATGGCGATATCCGCACGGTTCGCGCGCTGGTCGCCGCCAATCCCGCAATTTCCGCAATATTGGTAGAACCGATTCAGGGCGAAGGCGGCGTACGACCAGCACCAGAGGGCTTTCTGCAGGCGCTCCGAGATGTTTGTGATGCCCATGGCTTACTGCTCATGCTCGATGAGGTACAAACCGGCATCGGCCGCACCGGGAGCTTTTTTGCTTACCAGCAAATCGCCGGGCTGCGCCCAGATGTGCTCAGTCTGGCCAAAGGTCTCGGTAATGGCGTCCCCATTGGGGCCATCCTTGCCGACCAAGCCGCTGCAAGGCTGTTTGGACCCGGCAAGCATGGGACGACCTTTGGCGGCGGGCCGCTGGTTTGCGCCGCTGCCCAAGCGGTACTGGATACGATGCAAAATGAGTCCATCCCTGCTCGCACCGAAAAAATGGGCACCCTTCTCCGCCAGCGACTCAAGGATGCCCTCAGTCAGCATCCTGGCGTACAGGAAATACGGGGCATGGGCTTGATGATTGGCATTGAACTCACTCACAAACCGGAGCGATTGGTAGAACGGGCGCTGGAGGCGGGATTACTCATCAATGTGACCGCCGAAAAAGTGATTCGACTGCTGCCGCCGCTGATTATTGCCGAATCCGAAATCGATCTGCTGGTTTCAGGTATCAGCCAGTTATTGGAATCTACACCATGACCATTCGCCACTTTCTCCGTCTTTCCGATCTGAATCTGGCTGAACTCCAAGCCTTACTGCAACGCGCTATCGACCTCAAAAAAATGCAGCGCACTGGCGAATGTTACGCACCCTGCGCGGGAAAAACCTTAGCGATGATCTTTGAGAAGTCTTCTACGCGCACCCGGGTTTCGTTTGAAAGCGGCATGGCCCAACTGGGAGGACACGCGCTTTTTCTGTCATCCCGAGATACCCAGCTTGGGCGCGGGGAAAGCATTGAAGACAGTGCCCGCGTTATTTCGCGAATGGTAAATATGGTCATGATCCGTACGTTTAGCCATGACACCTTGACCCGTTTTGCAGCGGCCTCGGCGGTACCGCTCATTAATGGCCTGTCGGACGATCATCATCCCTGCCAATTACTGGCAGATCTCATGACCGCTACTGAACAGTGGGGAAATCTCGAAGGTAGGATCGTCGCCTACATCGGCGATGGCGCCAACAACATGGCGCACTCTTGGATGGAAGCTGCGCGTATTTTTAACTTTCAACTGCGCATCGGGAGCCCTGCTGCTTATGCGCCCAGCGCCGAAATGCTGGCTACCGGCGGAGAACAGGTTACCGTTCTGCACGATGCTGTCACGGCAGTCGATGGTGCCCATCTAGTCGTCACGGACGTCTGGACAAGCATGGGGCAGGAGGACGAAACGGAAAAGCGCAAAGCCATACTGGCGCCGTTTCAAGTCAATCGTTCCCTTATGGCAGCCGCCGCACCTGGTGCGCTGTTTATGCACTGCCTGCCTGCACATCGCGGCGAAGAAGTGAGCGCGGAAGTAATTGATGGTCCTCATTCTGTGGTTTGGGATGAAGCCGAAAATCGCTTGCACGCGCAGAAGGCCCTCATGGAGTTTTTATTTGGCATCGGCCCGGTGGCCGATTTGCAAGGAGCATCATAAATGGTCAAGAAAGTCGTCCTCGCTTATTCCGGCGGTCTGGATACCTCGGTGATTCTCAAATGGTTGCAAGATCAGTATCAATGCGACGTCGTCACCTTCACTGCCGATATTGGGCAGGGTGAGGAACTGGAACCCGCTCGGATTAAGGCCGAAAAACTGGGTGCCAAAGAGATTTTCATCGACGATCTGCGTCAGGAATTCGTTCGGGATTATGTTTTTCCCATGTTCCGCGCCAACACCATTTACGAGGGTGAATATCTGCTGGGCACCTCTATCGCCCGTCCCCTCATTGCCAAACGCATGGTGGAAATTGCCGCCGATGTGGGCGCAGACGCCGTAGCCCACGGCGCCACGGGCAAAGGGAATGATCAAGTACGTTTTGAGCTGGGTGCCTATGCGCTGAATCCGGGTATTCAGGTCATCGCCCCCTGGCGCGAGTGGGATTTAAATTCCCGAGAAAAACTTTTGAGTTATGCCGAAAAACACGCCATTCCCGTAGAACGTCACGGTCGCAAATCTCCTTACTCAATGGACGCCAATCTGCTGCATATCTCTTACGAGGGCGGCATTCTTGAAGATCCTTGGGCAGAAGCCGAAGACAGCATGTGGCGCTGGACGACAGCCCCCGAACAAGCGCCGGATCAACCCCGGTACTTGGAAATCAGCTATGCGCACGGCGATCCCATCGCCATTGATGGCGAACCGCTCAACCCTGCGCAACTGCTGGCGCATCTTAATACCGTAGGTGGCGAGCATGGCATCGGGCGTCTGGATATCGTCGAAAATCGCTATGTGGGCATGAAATCCCGTGGCTGTTATGAAACACCAGGGGGCACCATTTTGCTGAAGGCGCATCGTGCTATTGAATCACTGACTCTGGACCGCGAAGTCGCGCATCTTAAGGACGAGCTCATGCCGCGCTACGCCAGCATCATTTACAATGGCTTCTGGTGGAGTCCTGAACGTCGCGCCCTACAAACCCTGATTGACCAGACCCAACGCCTCGTGAGTGGCATTGTTCGCGTCAAGCTCTATAAGGGGACTTGCAGCGTTGTCGGTCGTCAATCTCAAGAAAGCCTCTTTGATCCGCGCATCGCCACCTTTGAAGATGATGCGGGTGCCTATAATCAGAAGGATGCCGAAGGCTTCATCAAGCTTAACGCCCTCCGCCTACGCATTGAAAAACGCCTGCAGGGCTAAGCGACAACGGTCATTTTGGCCAAGGAGAAAAGCGGATGCGTCTATTACATACCATGCTACGGGTGGGCGATATGGATCGCGCCATTCGCTTCTATACAGAAATGCTGGGCATGCGGCTACTGCGCCGCAAGGATTACCCTGAAGGTAGATTTACGCTCGCTTTTGTCGGATACCAGGATGAAAGCGCCGGGGCCGTCATTGAACTCACCTATAACTGGGGCGTAGACCACTACGATTTGGGCGAGGCTTTCGGGCATATTGCCCTAGAAGTGGAAAACGCCGCGCTGGCCTGCGATGCCATTCGTGCGCGGGGCGGCAAGGTGGTGCGGGAGGCCGGACCCATGAAACACGGCACAACCGTCATCGCCTTTGTAGAGGACCCCGATGGTTATCGTATTGAGCTTATCGAGCGGAAGCCTGATTTCACGGAACACCCCGCGTAAGCCGCGCAGGTGGCATCATTCTGAAAGGTAATTAATCCTCCGCAGTGATGAGATCAAGGCGCGTGTCTTCCATCCACAGCGCTTTATCTCCCATACCCTGCAAATATTGCTGGTGCAGCGCATCTTCTTCAGCGCTGGCGCGAATTACACGTAACTTCTGCTCTACGGCCGGAGATGCCGTAGTCACAGCGAGCGATTCTGCAACAACCTCTGCGGCCACGGCACGGGCAGCACCAAGAGCCGCTCCCGCTTCTGCGCCCGAGTCCAACAGGCTCATCATATCTACCTGCCCCCCCGTCATCGCCAAGTAGACGGCGGCGAGAATCTCGCAATCCAGTAAAGCCCCATGTAGTTCCCGGTGGCTGTTGTCCACGCCATAGCGCCGACACAGACTGTTCAGATCATTTTTTTGTCCTGGATGACGACGGCGAGCGTCCACCAAAGTGTCCAACACTTTCTGGTGGAGCGGTTGCCGCTTTACCATAGCCAGCTCATGATTCAGAAACCCCAAATCAAAGGGTGCATTATGAATAATCAGTTCTGCATCCCCTAAGTAATTTAGAAAGGCATCGGCGATATCGGTAAAAGCGGGCTTGTCCTGCAAAAATGCATCGCTCAGACCATGAACCCGAAGCGCCTCGGGATCACTGCTGCGCTGAGGATTAAGATATTGTTGATAATTATTTCCCGTCAAACGGCGGTCCATGAGTTCCACGGCACCAATTTCAATGACGCGGTGACCTTGCTTCCAATCAATACCCGTGGTTTCTGTATCCAGTATCACCTGCCTCAAAGCCATCCATTACCCTCCCGTGTCTGCTTGGTCATCTCACCCGCATCCATCACTTTGTTTAACAAAGCATCGACTTTTTCATTCTCGACATGTCCCGAATGACCCCTGACCCATTCCCACTGAATATGGTGGGGCGCTGCCGCGCGCAGCAGGGCTTCCCAAATATCCTGATTTTTGACCGGCCCGCCGCCAGCCGTGCGCCAACCCCGACGCTGCCAGCCTGGCAACCACTGTGTCATGCCATCCCGCAGATATCGCGAATCACTGACCACACGCACGCTACTGGGCCGCTTCAAAGTTTCCAATCCGCGCAGGGCAGCAGTCAGCTCCATACGATTATTCGTGGTCTCCGGCTCAAAACCCCAGAGTACTTTTTCTTGCGCATCCAGCCGCAACCAAGCACCCCAGGCGCCTATACCCGGATTACCTCGACAACCACCATCGGTAAAAATATCTACAATTTTCTCGCTCATGATTCAGTAGGCTCTTGATGATAGGCGGCAGGCGCCTCAGATTGTACTTTTCGACGCGCCCGCCGCATTTTAACCGGCGTGACGGCTCCAACCAGGGGTCTTTCAGGATTACGGCGCTGCGCCAGCAACAAATACGCATTAGCACCGGCTGGCCACCAGCGATCACCCATCAATTCCATCCACTGCGCATTACGCTCCAGCCCTGGCAGGGTATACTGAAAATAACGCCCTTCGCGCAGTACAAAGTCCTGATCTTCCAAAAAAAGTCGTAACTTACCCAAAGACAAAAAGGGACGCCGCCACGGCCAGCTTCGATCTCGCCGCCAGACACGCCAGCGTCGCAGCAGGCTGAGGCTTCCACCCGGATTAAAATCTACAACCAGAACATGCCCTTCGGGCCGCAGTACCCGCCAGCACTCTGCCAGAACGGCCTGCGGATCACCTACGCGAGTCAGGCAAAAAGGCACAATGACGAGATCAAAACGCATGGCCGCAAAGGGCATTGCCAGACAGGAGCCATAAGTTTGCAGATAACCATCCGGGGGCGCCACAAACCCGTCATTCAGTAATACCCAGGTGCGTTCATGATGCGGTGGCAATCCCCAAATCACCGGCTGTCCGAGTTGGAGAATACTCTCTGGCTGCAAACGCTCGATCCAGCGCGGTAAAATATCTCGGGCCCGATCAAGGAGCAAAAGACCACTGCCACTCTCCCACCAAAGGGCAGCACGCTGCTCCTGAGAGCGGCTGCGTCGTCTCCGCGCTGGCATTTTCAGAACCATCCCTTCACATCAACAAAAAACACGCGTGTCCGTGACCTCGAGCCAATGCCATAGTAGGCTCATGGTAACCCGCCATTGCGAGAAGCAAAAATGCCCATTCATTTCATTCCTGCATTTGCCGACAATTACATTTACGTAGTGGAAAGCGCCAACGGCATCTGGATTATCGATCCAGGTGACGCCCAGCCGGTTTTTGACTGGTTTGCCCAGCGGGCGCTGCGCCCAACGGCCATACTCTGCACCCATCATCATGCCGATCATACGGGTGGTGTTGCGGCACTCGCAGAGCATTTTACCATTCCGGTCTATGGTGCCAACACCCGGATTCCCGCGCTGACGCACCCAGTAGCGGCGGGTTATCTTCGTATTGACGGTGCGGATCTTAACGTGATGGAGATACCCGGCCATACCCTCGACCATATTGCATTTCTCTGGAACCACACCCTGTTTTGCGGCGACACGCTATTCGCAGCCGGTTGTGGCCGCCTCTTCGAAGGCACGGCAACGCAGATGTTCCAAAGCCTCCAGCAGTTAGCCGCACTTCCAGGCCATACCGCCATCTACTGCGCCCACGAATATACGCTCAACAATCTGCGCTTTGCGGCAATGGTCGACCCCCAAAATGCGTACGTTCAGGAGCGGCAACAGCAGGCTCAACGACAGCGCCAACACAACCTGCCGACCTTACCCTCATCCATCGATCTAGAACGCGCCAGCAATCCTTTTTTGCGCTGTACAAAACCCGCGCTAATCGCCAGCGCTCAACATTTTAATTCACAGTGCAGCGAGGACCCACTCGCCGTGTTTACCCATTTGCGGCAATGGAAAGATCAGTTTTCTTAGCACTAGGAACGCGCAGGAAGACAGCTCAATTCGAAGCGTTTGGACCATGCTGCCTGCAATACGCGCTGCACTGCCGCCGCATCCACCGCTGCCAATTGTCGCAAAGATTCTTCCGCTGGAATCAGGCGACCTAGGTACAACCATTGTCTCGCTAGACGGCTCATGCGAATTTCAGCGTCTTCCAAGCCGAGTAATAATTGAATCCGCAGACTACGCTTCGCCCAACCCATGTCTTCGGCACTGGGACCCTGCGTCAATAAAGTCTCTAGCACTTCTGACATGGCTCTGGCGGCCTCCATCTCCTTGCTCGGTGGCGTAGCCACATACAAGGACCACTCACCACAATCCCGCAAGGGGTCCAGATGAGAAAATACCTGATAGGCAAGCCCTCGGCGCTCCCGCAATTCGCGGAATAAATAGGACGCCGTTCCGCCCCCCAAAATCGCATTGGCGACCACATAGGCCAAGTAATCCTCAGAATCCACACTACAGGCCGGTGCCATCCAGAGGAGATGCGCCTGTTGCGCCTGCTTGCGCCGCAATTGTTTTTTGCCCTGGTGAAACTGCGGACTACACCCCGTTGTCAACGGTGTCCGCCGTGCCCCCTGAAAAGCACGCAGTGTCCATGCGCAAAGCTGCTCGTGGTCAACCTCTCCCACTGCCGTCACAATCAGCGGCGATTCAGCCAGCACCCGCTCGTGATAAGCCTGTAGACGCTTGCCACTCGCAGCGCGAATATACTGGGCTTTGCCCAATACGGGCCAGGCCAAAGGATGCGCACCCCAAACTTCTAGCAACACCCGCTCTTGCACCCAATCTTCGACGTCTTCAGCAGCCATGGCCGCTTCCTGTGCTACCACACTTTTTTCAAGACGCAGGTCGGCATGATCAAAACGCGGGCGGGCCAGCAATTCACTTAATAAGGCAAAGGCCTCACCGGCATCTTCTGCCAAGACCGTCCCATGAAAAACCGTACTTTCTCGATCAGTAAACGCATTAATCGTGCCCCCCAACGATTCCATCGCTGCATTCAGGGCGTCACCATCCCGATCGGTACTACCCTTGAATAGCATGTGTTCGAGCAAATGGGCAAAACCATTTTCGTCGAGCGCCTGATCACGGCTCCCATTTCCGAGGGTTAACGACAACGCCACGCTCCGTCGGCCGGGTAACCGCTCACTAATAACCGTCAGGCCGTCACCGAGGATGCTGCAAGAAGCTTCAGTAGCAGACGTCATATCAGCAGAAAATGTAGATGGGCAATGGTGAAACCTCTGGATACCGTTAAGTGATTACTAATAAACACAAAGCGGGGGTGGACTCAAGTAGTCCACCCCCGTGTATACCGCCATCAACTGATGAACAATAAAATCCCAGCCGATCAATTATTGTTCAATATCTTTCATGCTGAGTTTGATTTTTCCTTGACGATCCACTTCGAGTACTTTGACCCGAATCGGCTGCCCTTCCTTGAGATAATCGTGCACATCATTGACTCTCTCGCTACTGATCTGCGAAATATGTAGCAATCCGTCACGACCCGGCAGAATGGTCACAAAAGCACCGAAGTCCATGATCTTGGCCACTTTACCATCGTATATCGTATCCACTTGCACTTCAGCAGTGAGCAGCTCTATGCGCCGCCGTGCCGCAGCTCCCGCTTCACCATCCACCGTGGCAATAGTCACCGTACCATTGTCCTGAATATCAATGGCAGCGCCGGTTTCCTCTGTCAAAGCACGTATGACTTTACCACCAGGTCCAATCACATCGCGGATTTTATCGGGATTAATATGCAGGGTAATTATGCGCGGAGCGTAATCCGAAAGCTCAACCCGACCTTTTTCCAGCACGCCATTCATCAAACCTAAAATGTGCAGGCGTCCGGCATGGGCCTGTTTAAGAGCTTGCGCCATGATTTCCCGAGTGATGCCATCAATTTTGATGTCCATCTGCAAAGCCGTCACGCCTTGCTCCGTACCCGCCACCTTGAAGTCCATATCGCCGAGATGATCTTCATCACCCAGAATATCGGTAAGCACCGCAAAGCGATCGGCTTCCTTAATTAAACCCATGGCCACCCCGGCGACAGGAGCCTTGAGAGGTACACCGGCATCCATCAGGGCCAAAGAAGCGCCGCAGACCGTCGCCATGCTGGAAGATCCATTGGACTCCAGCACTTCCGAGACCACCCGGAGGCTATACGGAAATTCACTGGCTGCCGGTAATACGGCGGCTACCGCACGTTTGGCCAGACGTCCGTGGCCAATTTCGCGACGCTTGGGAGAACCGACCATTCCGGTTTCACCTGTAGAAAATGGCGGAAAATTATAATGCAGCATAAAGCGATCCCGACTTTCTCCCTGGAGCGCATCAACGATCTGCTCGTCACCCTTGGTACCTAGGGTTGCAACCACCAACGCCTGGGTCTCTCCCCGGGTAAACAAAGCCGATCCATGAGTACGCGGCAACACGCCAGCCTCAATCGTAATCGGTCGAACGGTTTTGGTATCTCGCCCGTCAATTCGCGGCGCGCCATCCAAAATACGCCCCCGCACAATACTGGTTTCGATTTTTTTGAGAAAACCCCGAACCATATCGGCGCGGTGACTATCATCAGCGGCGAATTCCGCCACCATACTTTGCTGCACTTCCTCCAATTTCTTGCTGCGCGCCTGCTTTTCCGTAAGTCCGTAGGCTTCTTGCAGCAAGGGCGTCGCCTTGCTCCGCACCTCGCTCCCGAGTGCTTCATCGGCAATAGGGGCTAGCCAGTCCCAACGCACTTTGCCCGCCTCTTTCGCCAAAGCTTCAATGGTTTCAATGACCGCCTGAAACTGAGCATGACCGAACATCACCGCCTCAAGCATGACCTCTTCGGAAAGTTGCTGCGCTTCTGATTCAACCATCAGGACCGCATGGCGAGTACCTGCAACCACGAGATCCAATTGCGATTCGGCAAGCTGAGTATTACTAGGATTCAAGACATACTGGCCATTGACGTAACCGACGCGGGCGGCACCGATGGGACCATTGAAAGGAATACCGGAGATCGCTAGCGCCGCCGAAGCGCCCACCAAAGCTAGCATATCGGGATCATGATCCCGATCTACGGAAAGTACCGTCGCGATGACCTGTACCTCATTCATAAACCCCTTGGGAAAGAGCGGACGAATCGGTCGATCAATCAGCCGCGAGGTCAGCGTTTCTTTTTCGCTTGGCCGCCCCTCCCGCTTGAAAAAACCCCCGGGAATTTTACCCGCAGCGTAAGCTTTTTCTTGGTAATTGACCGTCAACGGAAAGAAATCCTGCCCCGGCTTCACCTCGCGACGCCCGACTGCTGTCACCAACACGACGGTTTCACCACTGGTTACCAGCACCGCTCCGTCAGCCTGACGCGCCATGCGGCCGGTCTCTAACTGCAAGCGTTGCCCGCCGAAATCTACTTCTTTCCGAATAATGGTCAAGACTTTCTCCTTACTTACGCAGACCCAAACGCTCAATCAAAGACCGATAACGATTCACATCCCGCTTCTTCAAGTAATCCAGCAACTTGCGGCGCTGTCCGACCATTTTCAGCAACCCCTGTCGGGAATGATGGTCATGCTTATTGGCCTTGAAATGGCCTGCCAGGCCCTCAATACGGGTGGTTAACAAGGCCACCTGCACTTCAGGTGACCCGGTATCCGCAGCATGGGTAGCATAGCCCTGAACGACTTCTGCTTTGATTTCGCGCGACAACGACATATTTCTTCTCCTCAGAAATTCTGAAAAAACAACATTCCCTAGTTTACGCTCATGAGGCGGCGTGGCGCCACCTTTCCGTCGTCCATAACCTCTCCAAGGCCCAAAAATTGCGCTTCGGGTCCGTAGAGGCGAATGCGTCCCAGTTCCGGAGCATGGGCGACCACTACTCCTTGACCCTGACGCAGATAATAGGCGGTGTTCTCTGTGAGAGTGACCGCCGGCAAATGTTCGAGTGCCAAATCCATGGCCTTGAGTGGACATTCGCCACGCTGATGCATTTCCGCAAGACTATCCAACGTGACCGCATCCTGGATATCAAAAGGGCCGGTCAGTGTGCGCCGTAATTCTTCGACATGTGCGCCGCAGCCCAGCGCCAATCCAATGTCCGTGGCTAGACTGCGAATATAAGTGCCCTTAGAGCAATCTACATCCAACACCAACTGCCGATCACTCAAGGCGACCATGCGCAACGCATCAATCCGTACTTGACGCGGTGCTCGTTGCACTTCAATCCCTTTGCGAGCCAGTTCATAGAGCGGCTTTCCACCTTGTTTAATGGCTGAATACATGGGAGGTATTTGCGCAATCTCTCCTAGAAAACGAGGCAAAATGTCTTGTACCTGGTCTACAGTAATCGATACGGATCGCTCTTCAAGGATTTCGCCTTCCCGATCTCCTGTAGTCGTCGTCTGACCCAGTCGGATAGTGGCGCGATAAGATTTGTCGGCATTGAGAATATAGTCAGAAACCTTGGTGGCTTCCCCAAAAAGCAAAACGAGAAGGCCCGTCGCAATCGGATCTAGGCTTCCGGTATGCCCCGCTTTTTTGATACCGATAATTCGCTTGGCACGCTGCAACGCAGCATTTGAAGTCAAACCCGCAGGCTTATCGAGAAGTAAAAGACCATGCTGACAGGTCATAATGGTTTATCCTCTTCTCGCTCTGATACCGAGGGAATCTGAGCCAACAGATCCGCCATTTCTGCACCTCGATCAAAGCGGGCATCGTACACAAAATGGAGTGGCGGAATTCGCCGCAAGGCCAGATGTTTGCCCAGAATATGGCGTATTTCTCCCGATCTCGATTCAAGAATCTGACGTACACTTTCAGCCCGTTCGGGGCCATCCATCAGCGAAAAAAAGACGGTCGCTGAACGCATATCCGCAGGCAAATCCACCATAGTGATACTAGGGGGCAATAACGCCAAGTCCGAAGGTAACCCGTGCAGATGCCGCAACAAGGCCGCGATTTCTTCCCGCAACAGATGGGAAACCCGAGCACCGCGAGGGTAAGCCCGATGAGAACTGTGCAAGGCTAGCTCCTAAACCGTACGGGCGACTTCGGTGGTTTCGTAAGCCTCAATGACATCACCGTTTTTGAGGTCATTGAAATTACGCAGACCAATACCACACTCGAATCCTTCACGGACTTCCTTGGCATCGTCTTTGAAACGACGGAGTGAATCCATCTCACCATTGTGAATAACCACATCCTGGCGTAGTACCCGCACCTTCGCATTACGCCTGACAATACCGTCGGTCACCATACAGCCAGCGATGGTACCCACTTTGGGCACCTTAAAGGTATCGCGAATTTCCGCGTGGCCGATGATTTTCTCACGGATTTCAGGAGCCAGCATGCCACTCATCGCTGCTTTCACCTCATCCACTGCATCATAAATCACACTATGATAACGAACATCCACGCCCGTACTTTCAATCAATCGTCGCGCCTGAGCCTCAGCGCGCACATTAAAACCAACCACCACCGCTTGCGAGGCTGCTGCCAGGTTCACATCTGATTCGGTGATCCCACCAACCCCTGAATGAATCACTGACACCCGGACCTCCGAGGTAGAGAGGCGTTCCAGAGTATTGGTTAAAGCTTCAACAGACCCTTGCACATCCGCCTTAATCAAGAGATTCAATTGCTGCAGCAGGCCATCGGCTGCCGCTTCGAAAAGACTTTCCAATGTGGCTTTCTGGTTTTTGGCCAGCCGCACATCACGAAATTTACCCTGGCGAAATAAAGCCACCTCACGCGCTTTACGCTCATCCGCTACTACGACTACCTCATCACCGGCATGGGGCACATCGCTGAGACCCAACACTTCGGCTGGCAAACCGGGTCCAACTTCCTGAGTTGTACGTCCCGCATCATCCACCAAGGCTTTCACCCGCCCAAACTGCGCACCGGCCAAAAGCATGTCCCCAGCATGCAGCGTCCCCTGCCGCACCAGCACGGTAGCCACTACACCTCGGCCACGATCCAGACGCGACTCAATGACCACGCCTTTAGCCGGTCCATTCATCTGTGTATCCAGTTCCAGCATTTCGGACTGCAAAAGAATGGCATCCAAAAGATCATCAATATGCAATCCAGTTTTCGCCGATACGTTCACAAACTGGGTATCTCCACCCCATTCTTCGGGGACTACTTCATGTCCGGCCAACTCCTGACGAATACGTTCGGGATCTACACCGGGTTTATCGATTTTATTCACGGCAACCACAATAGGGACTTGGGCTGCTTTAGCATGATGAATGGCTTCAATCGTTTGCGGCATGACACCATCATCAGCGGCCACAACTAACACCACGATATCCGTCGCCTGCGCACCTCGAGCACGCATCGCCGTAAAAGCCTCATGTCCCGGCGTGTCCAGAAAGGTCACCATACCTTTAGGCGTTTCAACATGGTAGGCCCCAATATGCTGAGTAATACCACCCGCTTCACCACTGGCCACCTGTGCCGAACGAATCCGATCCAGTAGCGAGGTCTTGCCGTGATCCACATGGCCCATGACCGTGACTACCGGAGGGCGACGCCCCATGATGGGCGCTTCTGCCGTACCCTCATCGACCAAGAAAGCTTCGGGACTGGTCATCGCCACCATCTTAACCTTGTGACCCAACTCCTCCACAACAATGGCGGCAGTTTCCTGATCAATGACCTGATTAATGGTAGCCATCACGCCCATTTTCATCATGGCTTTAATGACATCTGTAGCCTTGATAGCCATACGGCTGGCCAGCTCACCCACCGTAATGGTTTCCGGAACCGCCACCTCACGGATCACCGGAGCCATCACCGTTTCATTACCCGTCTGTCCACCGCGATTACGATTTCGCTTATCCCCCGGCTTGCGGCGTCGCGCTAAAGCGTCCGCATTTCCGCCATCTTCATTCCGTCGCGTTCCACGACGGCCAACCCCGCCACGATCATCGTCCGCTCGTACACCAGGACCCGCTTTCTTACCACGCGGTGGTGCCGCCGGAGTTTTCGCGGGCGCGGCTGCAGGACGTGGCCGATCCGTAGTGGCAGCGGGAGTACGACTTCTTTCAGGAGTGGGACGCTCAGCACTGCGTGGTGCTGAATGGCGCAGGGCGGGAGGAGGAGAAGCACTTTCCACCTCAGGACTTTCGGGCTGAACCGTTTTTAACGCTACAACCGGCGGTTCCCCAGTATCTGACGGAATATCCACAACCGCTTCAGGTTGTTCTGACTGCGGGGGTGCGCTATCGGAAACGGTCGTGAATTCTCCAGTATTTTCTGACGACAACGTCGCGGTGGCGTCTGAAAGTGCCACATCTGCAACTTCTGGCGTAGGAACGTCGGCCACAACGGTCACAGCCTCTGCAGACTCTTCGAGAGCTACTTCACGCTTCACATAAGTGCGCTTGCGCCGTACTTCCACCTGCACAGTACGAGACTTACCTGCTCCTACGGACTGTTTAATTTCCGAAGTACTGGTACGATTCAGTGTGATACGTCGAAGTTCGCCGCCCCCTTCACCGTGCGCACTGCGCAACGATGCCAGTAGACGATGCTTATCGTCTTCCGTGACCACATCCTCGGCCGTACTTTTCGCAATGCCCGCAGCATTCAATTGCTCCAACAAACGAGCATTCGTTACACCCAATTCAGCAGCAAAATTGGCGACAGTTACCGTCATAATCCTCATTCTCCAAAACTACCACCTCGCAAATTGCGATGCAGAGTCTGTATCAAGCAAACCAGGGCGCACGCGCTTCCAGAATGAGCGCTTTCGCACGCTCTTCCTCTATACCAACCATTTCACAGAGTTCCACCGTGGCAAGTTCTGCCAAGTCTTCTGCATGAACCACGCCTTTGCTGGCCAACAAATGCGCTAAGCCTTTATCCATATCCTTGAGGGCCAAGAGGTCCGCAGCAGGTTCACTCAAAGCCACCTGTTCTTCTTGGGCAATCGCTTTATTCAGCAAAACATCACGGGCACGGCGCCGTAACTCGGTGACCAAATCTTCATCTAGCCCTTCGATTTCTATCATTTCAGCCACAGGCACATAAGCGACTTCTTCGATAGAAGTAAACCCTTCACTCACCAGCAATTGCGCTAAATTTTCATCGACACCCAAATCATTGATGAAGTGGTTCAGAAAAGCGGAATCCTCTTCATCACGCTTAGCCTGCGCCTCTTCCTCCGTCAAGATGTTGATGGTCCACCCTGTCAACTGTGTGGCAAGACGCACATTCTGACCACCCCGACCGATGGCTTGGGATAAGTTTTCCGCCCCCACGACCACGTCCATACTATGCGTGTTCTCATCCACCACGATACTAGAAACTTCTGCCGGAGACAGAGCATTGATGACATAACTTGCAGGGTCTGCGGCCCAGATCACAATATCCACCCGCTCACCTTTGAGCTCGTTGATGACCGTCTGCACCCGGTTTCCTCGCAAACCCACACAGGCACCTACCGGATCAATGCGCGGATCATTGGAACGCACCGCAAGCTTAGCCCGCAAACCCGGGTCACGCGCTGCACCCATGATCTCGATCATGCCATTATTGATTTCAGGAACCTCCTGCGCGAACAATTTAATCAGCAACTCGGGACTAATACGCGACAAAAACAGTTGCGGACCACGCTGCACTCTGCGCACATCCTGCAAATGGGCTTTTACCCGATCACCTGGACGAATCGCTTCGCGGGGCATCATCTCATCTTTAGGAAGAATCGCTTCAGCACGCCCCATGTCAATGATAGCATTGCCTTTTTCCATGCGCTTAACGAGACCACTGATAATTTCGTCTTTACGTAGAGCAAAATCGGACACGATACGATCCCGCTCCGCATCCCGAACTTTCTGGACAATCACTTGCTTGGCTGTTTGTGCAGCAATGCGTCCAAATTCTACTGGGGGCAAAATCTCTTCTACAAACCCTCCAAGCTCAACATCTGGACGATTCTTACGTGCTTCAGTCAAACGAATCTGCTGGTCACCCGCAAAATCCGCTTGCTCATCGGCCACCACTTCCCACAAACGTCGGGTTATGAAATCACCGGTCTTGCGATCAACATCGACCGCAATGTGCCAATCGGCTCCATACTTCTTCTTCGATGCAGATACGAGAGAGGCTTCCAGCGCCTGAAAAATGACTTCTCGATCTACGTCTTTTTCATGCGCCACGGCATCAGCCAGATAAAGAAGTTCACGACTCATTGACCCACTCCTCTGTGCATTTCTTGTCCTATCACCATTGGGGAACCAGTTTAGCTTTATGAATTTCTTCCAAGGTCAGATCCCAACGTCCCTCGGCATTTTCAATGACGATTTTCTGATCTTCGAGTCCCTGCAGAACACCTATCACACGGCGACGACCCTGCTTGAGACCGTGCAACTGTAGTTCAGCTTGAGCGCCCGTAAAGCGCTCAAAATCCTTCAACGTTTTCAAAGGCCGGTCCAGACCCGGGCTAGAAACTTCTAGGCGGTACGTTCCATTAATCGGATTCGCCACGTCGAGCCACGCACTCAGCTGGCGACTCACCGCAGCACAGTCTTCTATGGTCACCGTGCAATCATCCTCTTTTTCAATAAGAAGTTGCAAAGTCACCATACGCCCTGTGCGCAACATGCGCGCATCTACTAAAGCACAACCGACTGCGCCTACCTGCTGTGCAATTTCCTGATGTAACCGGTCTTCCAAGTTTGCAATTCCCAAGTTCAGAAACAAAAAGTGGGCACTTGGCCCACTTTTTTGCGAATTCTACACGAGTTTACAAAAAAGAACAACCCCGCAATGATTTATTGCGGGGTTGAAGGGAATAGGTGTCTGGCGGTGACCGACTTTCGCGGAGGGAGGCCCTCAACTATCATAGGCGCTGCAGCGTTTCACGGTCCTGTTCGGGATGG
>Ga0172382_10000195_pt1 | contig 109441 bp, 82 predicted proteins | sample Leawel138RmetaG_FD_122245 | JGI IMG/M metagenome (GOLD analysis project Ga0172382, IMG submission 122245) | Leachate microbial communities from a municipal landfill in Southern Ontario, Canada - Leachate well 138R metaG | ecosystem: Engineered > Solid waste > Landfill > Unclassified | place... | reverse complement strand
TGATGTGAACTTTTAAATCAGTTTTTGTATGAGCCCCAACTTGATAACGTCGCATAGCGACATTTATAAACTTTTCTTCGCCTAAAGGCGAGGGATTTCAACCATCCCCGAAGGGGACATTAAAACCCAATTTATTCATCATTGCAGATTTCAGAACGAGGCTGAGGCTGAGAAGGCTCTCTTCTGGTACATAGAAATTTATTATAATCGAAAGAGAAAGCATTCAACGAATGGTTATAAATCTCCAGCTTATTACGAGATGGAATGGAGGAACAACAGAAAAGCGGCTTAACTTTGATTCCACTTTTTTGTTGCAGGATCAATTTCTGCAACTCTTGGTCCCGGCATGCTGATATGAATCGGTGTTTTTTTGTTGCCGATGGAAACAGATACGTTATCTGTGCCGCTTTTGAACGTTCTACCAGATCGGCAGCAGTGAATGCGGCAATCGGCGCCAGTAGCAGCAAGTGTTCCCTCAGTTCTTTTCTTTTCCCTTTCGGATGCACAAGGCGGAGGATCTTTGTGTGCGGGATCCCAATCTTGAATTTCCGCTCTTAATACTTGCGCCATCCTTTGACCTCCGGAATACAGGGCAAGTCGCAATGCCTGATCAATAATATCGTCTCCCGAAGCTTGAATGTACGCATTCAGTTCTTCCCGGCGAGGGTCCTGTGTCGCGCCTTAACCGGAATGGCCGATATGGGGTCAACGGGGTTCGTTTCTATGTTGAAGTCAATGTGACGGGAAGGTCCCATCAAATGGCGTCTCGCACACGCATACGCCGCTTTAATGTTCATAATTTTTTGTTCTATACATGATAATTGCCGGATTTACTTGACAGACAATGGATATTACCCTATGAGTTATCTCAATGTTTTAAAAGGAATGTCCCGCCTTACGAATCTTTTCCTTTGCATCAAGCGGAAATTCCACATCAGACTTGTCGGAGGTCAGTCCATCAATGGTAATGTGTTTCATACCCGCTCCTGTTCGGGGTGTAATATCCTTTCTGGGTTATGCGGCAAATACACTCTTCTGGTGCCCGATTCTTTTTGTCGTTGCTTTTTTTAAATGGATCGTCCCCTTCCCCTGGTGGCGTTCCTTTTGTTCCCGAATACTCACCTGGATCGCCGAGAGCTGGATCGCCGTGAATGATATAAACAGCCGACTGGTGAATCTGATTCACTGGGAAGTGGACGGAGCGGATAATCTCCGCCGCGATGGATGCTACATGGTTATGTCAAACCACCAGTCATGGACGGACATCCTGGTGTTGCAGAGCATTTTCAATCGCCGGATTCCCTTCATGAGGTTTTTCATTAAAAAAGAACTGATCTGGGTTCCCGTGATGGGACTGGCTTGGTGGGCGTTGGACTTTCCCTTCATGAAACGATACTCCGAGGCCTTCCTGAACAAATATCCTCACCTGAAAGGCAAGGATCTTGAAACCACGCAAAGGGCCTGCGAAAAATTCAAGACCCTGCCTGTGTCTATCATGAACTTCGTGGAAGGAACGCGGGTGACGCCGGAAAAGCATAAAATGCAGAGTTCACCTTACAGCAACCTGCTTCGACCGAAGGCGGGAGGAGCTTCTTTCGTCTTGCAGGCCATGGGAGACCGGTTGCACCAGATTCTTGATGTAACCATCGTGTACCCCCATGGTTACAAGAGCTTCTGGCATTTTCTTTCAGGAAGAATAAAAACAATCAAGGTCCGCGTTCAGACCCTCCCTGTTGATTCCTTTCTCATCGGAGATTACACCAGCGATAGCGAATACCGGAAACGGTTCCAGACCTGGCTTAACGAAATATGGGCAAACAAGGATCTTCAGATAGGACATATGCTTCAGGCTGACGGGCGGCAGAAGAAAGGGTTATTTCAGGAAGTTTAACCATCAGATCATTGCTGCTTGAAAATTTCATGGCAATATCCCTTGACAAGAAATCATTATGAGGTTAGTAGTTTGTTACTCCATAGCGCTCTTAAGTACCTAAAATATATCTTTTAACCGCTAAGAAAAGGGAATGGAGAAAAAGCGCAATGATGTGGAACAGGGAGCGGTACCTGGGAGGGTATTCAAACAAACCAGGAGATCTTCCGGGATGAGCTTGCGGAGGTGATCTCATGGGAAACGAATTGTGATGATATCCTCGTGCAAGTAAGGACCCTTTTGGACGTTCGATTATTGCCATTATAAAAATGGCCAGACGACAGGATATGGCAGACAAAGAAGATATATTTGAGAAAGGAAGAAACGATGGCTGAAGAGAAGACAGGAAATCCGGCAGTTGTTGGTCTCGCTGGTTTCGGAATGACGACGCTGATATTGCAGTTTCATAATGTGGGATGGTGCGGCCTCGGACCGGTTGTTGCCCTGGGAATAATGTTCGGCGGCCTCGCGCAGATGATCGCCGGCCTGCAGGAACTCAAGACCGGCAATAATTTCGGGTACAGCGCCTTTACGGCCTATGGCGCTTTCTGGATCGGTCTGTCATTGATCCTCATCCTCAACCACTATGGAGTCTACAAATCGTCTACCACTGATATCGGCTGGTATCTGGTGGGCTGGACAATCTACACCGCCATCATGTGGGTAGGATCGATGCGGATCAACAGTGCCCTGGCGATAACCTTTACCCTGCTTCTGGTGGGATTTATCCTGCTGGATATCGGCCATTTCGGATATCCGGTCATGAACAAGGTCGCAGGATACGAACTGATGCTCTGTGCATTAAGTGCGTGGTACGTCATGGCGCATCTCATATTTGCCGACGTCTTCGGAAGGGACGTGCTCCCCGTAGGAAAACCATGGTTGGAATAGGAGATCAAGTATCTCTGATCTTGAAGACAGGAAACTGACAGCGAAGGTTATTGCCGGGATCGAAGAAAAGGATAATACAGGTTTTACCTGGAAGAGGTAACATGTACGGCTGGCGGGCTCCGTTTCATTAACGGAGCCCGCTTATATTCCAGAATTTACATCAAAGTATACCACGGGCTGGCTTGAACTATTCCATAATCGGCAGCCTTGCACATCCCCCCGCCTCTGCCGGAAAAACGGGTCGGCGAGAACATTCCTTTCGAAATGCAGCACGTAGAAATTGAACGGGAAGGAATTCTTGGTACCGACGTTCGCAAAGGATGCTAACAGCATCACTGAAATTGACACAGCCGCTACGACATGATCAGAGGCGATAATGAAAGAAAGGTGATAGCGAGGCACCGCTCCAGCCATTTTCGCATTCGGTTGCGCAATGCGCCAAATTTTTTCGAATTACTGCTTGACACGTATATAAAATATATATAGTCATGGAAAAAGAAAGAAAAGGAAATTCCATGTCTATCAAATACGCTATACTCGGCCTTTTAAATTATTCCGACATGCACGGCTATCGGATCAAGACCCACATAGAAAATAATTTCGGCCATATGTGGTCCATTAACTTTGGCCAGATTTATCCCGGTCTCAAGGAATTGAAGAACAGCGGATTGATTGACATGGTAGATGTAACACCGTCTGACAATGGAGGCCCTCGTAAAAAACTCTATTCAATAACGGAAAAAGGCAGGGATGAATTCATGCAGTGGCTTACCTCTCCCCCCCTGAAGCCCATGCTCATCAGAGACGCCTTTCTGCTCAAATTCGCTTTCTTCGGCTTTGGTGACAAGAACGCAGCCATAGAAATTCTTGATACACAGATCAAAATTTTTGAGGATCAATTGAAGCGCCGTAAGGCGAACCTTACACGATGGAAAAATATCGGCACGTATGTTCGCCTGATTACGGAACTCGGCGTAAGCCAGAATGAAATGTACTTGAAATGGCTTCGTCGTGCGCGCAAGGAAATAGAAGTCGAGGAAAGGTCCAGCAAGCGTTCAATGATTCCAGATACAGAAAGATAAAACAGACCACGGGAGGGAAAAAACATGGATTCGGAGCAAAAGATTTTCTATGGATGGTGGATTGTTTTAGGTGCTTTCTTTCTTAATTTTGCAGGCATCGGAATTATAATGAATTCCATGGGGGTATTCATCAAGCCGGTTTCGGAATCTCTGGATTTCACCAGAGGCGGTTTTACGCTTTATTTCACAATTGCCGCACTGGCAATGATGGTGATGGCGCCCGTTATGGGAAAACTGCTGGAGCGGTATGATATCCGCCTTATAATGACAATCTGCACAACCATTATGGCCGCCAGCTTCGCGTTATTCTCGCAATGCCGGACTCTCACCCAATTTTATATTCTTGCTGTTTTTCTGGGCATCGGCAGCGCCGGATCCCATATCATTCCTGTGTCCATGATGATCACCAACTGGTTTATAGAAAAAAGAGGCCTCGCCATGGGAATTGTTTTCGCCGCCACCGGTGTCGGCGGCATGATATTCAATCCTCTGGCCGACTGGATCATCACTCAGTATAGCTGGCAGGCTGCCTATCTGACGTTCGGTATCATTATCGGCATTCTGTCCATTCCAACGGCTATCTTCATTGTGCGGGCCAGACCTTCCGATAAAGGTGTGCTGCCATACGGAGGCGAGTCAGCACTGAAGCGGCAAACACTGGAGGAACAGGAAGGTGTGACGGCCACACAAGCGTTCAAAACCAGCGCATTCTGGCTTATAGCCGCCGTGATCCTGCTGATCGCAATCGCCAATATGGGAGTGCTTCATCATATTGTACCCTATTTGACCGATATTGGATTCACCTCGGCAACGGCAGCAACGCTTATGTCCCTGCACATGGTTATGCTCGTTATAGGCAAGATTCTGACGGGTGGACTGGCGGACCGGCTGGGGCTTCTGAAAAGTTATCTTATATGCATGGCGGGCCTTATTATCTCGATTGTTTTGCTTTTTGGTGCTCAGTGGATGCTGATCGCCGTTGTTTTCAATGTTCTGTTCGGGTTTTCCATTGCCGTCCGCACTGTCATGCCTCCCCTCATGACGGCGAAAGTACTCGGCCAGAAGCATTTTGCCGTCATATACGGTTTTTTGAACATATTCACAACCCTCGGCACGGCGGTAGGTGTTCCACTTTCCGGTTTTATTTACGATATGACAAAAAGCTACGATATTGCCTTTGCACTTTATATCGCTCTGTGTCTCATTGCAGCGGCTGCCGGCGCAGCAGTCCTGAAAATGAGGCCGCAGGAAGAAGTTGCCGCTGCAGAATCGGAAGCGATTTCTAACGTGCAATAAATCGGCGCCTCTATTGGCAGCGGCGAACGGAAAGCGAACAGAAGCAGTGTGCTGTAAACTTTTCATTCAGTGCAGGCAGTGTTGCGTACAAATTAAAGGTCATACATTGAAAGAAAAAGAGGAGAATCAAACCATGGATTTTCAATTGAGTGAAGAGCAAAAGATGCTCAAACAGTCAGTACACGATTTTGCTGATCAGCGCTTAGCACCCATGATTGCGGAATGGGAGGATAATGGCGCAAGTTTGGACCATACACTTCTTTCCAGGTACGCAGACATGGGGCTTCTGGGAATCACACTTCCCGAAGAATACGGCGGTACAGGATTGACGGCGTTCGATGCCGTTCTCGCTATTGAGGAACTGGCGCGGGTCAGCCCCATTGCCGCAATGCCTGTCTTTGAGACAAGCGTCGGACCCGTGCGAGTTGTCGAACTTTTCGGTACGGAAGAGCAGAAACAGCGTTTTATCCCGCCGGCCTGCACAGGTGAAAAACTGATGGCTGTTGCCATGACTGAGCCGGAAGCCGGCTCGGCTTTGACGGATCTCTCCACCCGCGCCATCCTGAAAGGTGATCATTATATCGTCAACGGACAAAAGCGATTCATATCAGGAGGCGGCCAGTCGGAATATTACATGGTATACGTTCGCCTCGGCGAAACGAAAGGTGCAAGGGGAATAGGCGGAATAGTCATTGAAAAAGATTCACCGGGGTTCGCTTTCGGCAAGCAGGAAACTTTCATGGGGCTTCATGGCATGCCGAGCTGCGATCTCATTTTTGAAGACTGCCTCGTTCCAAAGGAAAATCTCATCGTCCCGGAAGGCGGGTTTGCGTTTCTGATGCAGGCTTTCGATGTTGAACGGTGCGGCAACGCGACGATGTCGCTGGGCATCGCCTGGGGCGCTCTGGAGGCAGCAAAAAAATATGCCCAGGAGCGCAAGGCTTTCGGGAAACTCATCTGCGAGTTTCAGGGGGTTCAGTTCCTGCTTGCCGACATGGCGATGAAAGTGGAAGCCGCGCGACTGCTTATCTACCGCGCCGCAGTCAATGCCGGGTTAGGCATCCCGTCAATTTACGAATCGTCTGTAGCCAAATGCTTTGCCAATGAAATCGGCAAGGAAGTAACCGATATGGCGCTTCAGGTTTTCGGTGGTTACGGCTATTCCAAAGAATATCCCGTTGAACGCATGCTGCGCGACAGCCGGGGATGGCCTGTTGCCGGCGGTACAGTGCAGATTCAAAGAGTCAACATCGCCGGCGCCATGCTGGGACGGCGGTTCAATCAGCGCTGAAAAACGTAACTCAGCAGGAGGCTGGCATGGAAACAATATTAAATTTTGAGCAGAAAGAGATCGGATCGGCAAAAATAAACGTATACCCTGACCGGCCGCACACAGTTTACGGTATGTTCGAACAAACCGTCAGCATGTACCCTGGGCGCGAAGCAGTCGTATATGGCGATGTCCGGCTTACGTATCGTGATCTTGATCGCCGTGCTGATGAACTGGCTTCACATCTTCAAAGAGTGGGCGGTGTGCGGAAAGGTGACAGAGTCGCCGTTTTTCTGCGCAATGACGATGCGTTTCCCGCCGCTTTTCTGGCAATATCCAAATTGGGCGCCATATCGGTAGTTCTCAACACGAGGCTTACTAAACCGGAGCTGCAGTATCAGCTGGAATTGACGAAACCGCAAGCCTCAGTAGTCGACGGAGAAATTTGGAATAAAGAGCTGGACGACTTCATTCCTTTTAAAGTGGAAAGCTGCTTCCTCGCAGATCTGTGGGGAAAAGGAGGCACGTGCCTGCCGGCTGCCTGCACTGAGGAGGATGTCCACACGATTTTATTCACATCGGGAACAACCGGTAACCCGAAAGGAGTGCAAATTGTCCATCGTAATCTTATCCACAGTGCCTTGCGTCTCGAACAGTACATGAAAATGCTCGGCGTGATCGATGCGGGCGCCGCGACCACCGGGAACAAAACATTGATTGTCGCTCCCATGTTTCACGTTATGGCCTTACAAGAACAATTTCTGCCCACAATACGTATGGCGGGCGCCGTCATTATGCTGAGCGCCCTCAATATTGAGGCCTTCCTGCAACTGGTGGAAAATGAAAAAATCGATTTTCTGGTGGGTTCACCCGCCATCTACCGCATTTTACTTGGGACGGATGAAGTGAAGAAATATGATATGGCGTCCATCAAAATCGCCGGATTCGGTGCCGCCCCCATGTCTCCGGATTTAATGGCGCAGATGCGCAGAACTTTCGTGAACGCAAAATTCTTTAACGGCTTCGGGCTGACGGAAGCATCTATATCTCTGGCCGCCATTGATGCCGAATGCATCGAACATCCAACATCTGTCGGCCATCCCAGTCTGGGATGCGAAGCCAGGATTGTAGGCGGAAAGATGAAAGAACTGCCCCGGGGCAGCATCGGCGAGATTGCCGTCAGGGGTCCCAATGTTGCAAGTGGCTATTACGAAGATCCGGAGGAAACGAAGAAAGTATTTCGCGATGGGTGGTTTTTAACAGGCGATCTTGGCCGCATCGATGATGACGGGTTCTTCTACATAGCCAGCCGGAAGAAAGATATGATCAACCGTGGCGGAGAAAACGTCTACCCCGTCGAAGTGGAAAATGTAATGTACCTGCACCCTCAGGTCCTGGAGGCAGCCGTTTACGGCGTTCCCGACGATATTATGGGCGAAAAAGTGGCTGCAGCAATCGTCGCCGTCCCCGGTACGGCTCCTGCCATTGATGACATCAAGGTTTTCTGCGCCGATAAACTTGCAAAATATAAAATTCCGGAATACATCGTGTTCGTCGGCGCGTTGCCCAAAAATGCCGGAGGAAAAGTGATTAAAGGCCAATTGCCAAGAACATTCTGAGGTTGTTATTCTCAAGTAAAGAGATATCGATAGGAGCTGGATTTTTTCGAAAATCACATTGTCAAAACAGGTGAGATTAAGCGATGCTGAATTCGAAAGAAAGCTACCGGTTTTTTCGCCAGTAATCATTGGCTGCGGCAATTGTTTGGAAATGAATAGCAACAACTTGTGACGCTGCAATAAGGCTGCCAGGATCATGAGCATACGCGGGTCTGAGTTTTTTCAGCACTTCTATATCGGGCTGCGTCTCCGTCACTCCCTTTCTGGAAAGTGTTATGGCCAGTTGAAACCCTTCTTCCGGCGTCGCTGTGATCAAGCTTAATGAAGCATTTTTCTGTTCTTCCTGTTGCTGTGCCCCCGAAAAGGGAACTGCAAAAAGAAGAATGATCACCACGGCTGCTGTTATATATTTTTTCATGGCGGATCCTCCTTTCATAAAATCTCCAGTTTTTTAATGTATACAAATTTGCAATGCATTTCCATTGCAAAGAGGAGAGGTCCGAATTATCTAACCAGTTACCGTGAAGTAGTCTGGAGATCTAATCGCAGGTCAACGAGGAGGCCGTAATTTTTTGCTGATAAATGTGAACCCGTCCCCGATTTTGAGTTTAATGCACCAGGATCTGCTGAAGACCGTTCACCATAAACTGCACGGCAATCACTGCAAGTAACAGGCCCATAAGGCGGGTAACAACACGGGTCCCTCCCACACCTAAAAACCCGCTGATTTTTTGCCCGAAATAAAACACAAGATAGACGATTACACATGAACTTACGATGGCGAGAATCAACAATGCTATCCTCAAAGGATCTCCCATTTTCTGTTGCCAGGCCAGAACTATCGTGATAGCTCCGGGACCGGCCAGCAGGGGCGTTGCCAGAGGAACCATGGCCACATTTTCTTTTTCGATGCCTTCCTTTTCTTCCTCGGTGCTTGTTTTTAACACGCTCGGAATCAAACGCAGCATCTGGAGTGCGTATATGAAAAAGATAAAACCACCGGCCAGTTGAAAAGTCGGCAGTCCGATTCTGAAGAATTGTAAAATTAAATCTCCCGTCAGACAGAAAAGAATCAGGATGAGGCAGGCAATAAAAGATGATTGCGCTGCCGTTTTCCTCCTCTCAGATGGGGTATTCTTTTCTGTAAACATCAGGAAAAAGGGTAAATTACCCAAGGGATCCATTATAATCAGCAGTGAAATAAGAAATGTTAAAAACGGGGAAATAGTTTCCATTTCTATTTCCTGATCCCCCTTGTTTCCGTCTGTTCAAAAGCACACTTACAGCTTCACTCCGTTACAATTTTTTGTCAAGCCGCAGGAAGAAAAGTGAATCACCATATTATGAAATCCTCCCGCCTTGAACTAGCTTAAAAGAGCTTAAGTATCGAGTATTTGAGTCTGCTGCCCCATATTTAAAATTAATACACATGCCTCATGTTAATGCTTGAATGCTCTCTGTCCGGTATATACCATGGCGACTTTCGGATCGGCCTCGTTACATGCGACAATGGTTTCGAAGTCCCGTTCCGAACCCCCTGGCTGTACGATGCTTGTCACGCCGTTTTTAATTCCGACATCAGCACCATCCCTGAAAGGAAAAAAGGCATCAGAAATCATCGCCCCGCCGGCAATCCCGGCCTTCGCCTCTCTGGTTTCCTCATCGATGGCTGTAAGATCGTTTTTCTTGCGCTCACCTTTTTCAACGGCAAGTTCAAACTCTTTATATGAGATTCCGTACCTGTCGAAGCAGAGCAGATCGGCATATTTTGTGTATGCCTTGTATACGGCGATCTCAGCCACGCCGACCCGGTCCTGCTCACCCGTTCCGATACCGACGGTACAGCCGTCTTTCACATACAACACCGAATTTGAGCTCACGCCTTGTTCAACGAACCACCCGAAAAGAAGGTCTTCATACTCTTTATTGGTCGGCAGCCGGTCGATATTGTAGGACTGTCCTTTGTATTCACAGGAAGCGGGCTTCAGATCCTCTTTCGTGTATATACTATTGACAGGAGATTGCTGAACGATGATACCGCCATCGATCATCGACTTGAAATCGACAAAACGCAACGTTTTGTATTTTTCTAGCTGGTCGATCTTTTTTATCTGTATAATGCGCAGGTTTTTTCTCTTACTTAAAATATCAAAAGCGCCTTCGACATAGTCGGGAGCGGCCACCACTTCCAGATACATTTTGCTCATCAGTTCCGCTGTTTCCCGGTCGATGGGCCTGTTGAGCGCTGCACAGCCGCCGAACGCCGCGATGCGGTCCGTGCGGAACGCCCGTTTGTATGCCTCCGCCAGCGTCGACCCATAGGCAACTCCGCAGGGATTGTTGTGCTTTACGATCACCGCCGCCGGCTTCTGCATCAGATACTTGAGTATATTGAGGGCGTTGTCGATATCAGTCAGATTTATTTTACCTGGATGTTTGCCTGGCTGCAGCATCATTTTTTCGTCAATCGCGCTTACCAGCCCCCTACCCGGCTCGATGAAGCTGCATTCGCCCAGTACGAGATTGCCGTTTACAAGCTCATACATAGCCGCTTCCTGGCCGGGATTTTCACCGTAGCGCAGTCCTTTTTCAACCAGTGCTCCCCCTTCTTCAAGTTTCCAGGCTCTTTTACGGTATGCGAGAGTCTGGTTTCCGAAGGTGACAGTCATCGTCTCGGGAAAATGATCATCCATAATAGTTTTATATGCTTTTTTCAAATCACTCATTTTTTGTCATTAATCTCCTTTTAGAAATGGTCATATAATTGTTCTGTACCTAGAATTTCACATGTTGGCTGTTGACTGATGTTCCCCCATCCACCGGAATTACCGCACCATCGGTGTAGGCGCCTCCCTTTGAACAAAGATAGATAGCCACTGCCGCCATTTCCTCCGGTTTTCCTGCGCGTTTCATGAGGCTGTTCTCTTCTATATCCGGCAGGTATTTGTCGAATACAAAGTCGGTCATGCGGCTCGGGAAAAATCCGGGAGCGATGGCATTGACGGTTATAAAACGCGGACTGAGAGCAACCGCCAGATTCCTGGTGAGATGATGGACTGCCGCTTTGCTCGACGTATAGGCATAGGTACCGGTGCGGGACACTGTCGGAATATGAAGGCCGTCCATGGAACCGATATTGACTACCCGCGCCGGATCTTCCCTCGTTGCCCCTTTTTCAAGGAGATGAACAAAATCCCGCGTCATTGAAAATACCGCACTCACATTTAAATTCAGTACCTTATCAAAGGCATCGTCCGGATACTTGTCAAACATTTCTCCCCAATTCGTTCCTGCGTTATTGATCAAGATGTGAAGCATGTCTTCTTTTTCGCTGAACATTTTCAAAAGCGCCTTACGGCCCCCGGCGGTTCCAACATCTGCCGAAATCGCCGTACAGGAACCGAATGCCGAGAGTTCCTCTGCCGCCTCTTCGCAGGCAGCTTTTTTGCGCGCCGTCACATATACTTTTGCGCCTGCCTGAAGCAGCCCCTGAGCGATCATTTTTCCGATACCCCGTGATCCTCCGGTCACCAGGGCAACTTTTCCGCTCAATGAAAACAGTGTATTGAGATCCATCTGAGGCATGTATTTCCTTCTCCTTATTCATTCATTTTTACAAGACACCCGTTCTGCTGATCATCACTGGCATCTTCTTTTGCTTGGGAAGAGTAATTACTACCATTTCGGGAAAAACCGATCAAGACAGAAAAGCTTTATCAGAGTCCATTTTTGTTCTGGACATCCCCATATGCGACATATTAGGATGGCTCATATGTAGTATCATGTCGCAGGACGGCCGTTCGCAATGCATGCGCAATCCTTGTCAGTTTACGACTTTATTATTGCATTACAATGAAACTGTTAATGAGGCACGAATTCGCTCATTTTCTCACGACGGGTTAAAAAAAAATGTGAACCCGTCCCCATAAACCAGAAACGGAGGCGATATGGACCTGCATCACCCGAAGAGAATGAAAAATGAAATTATCGATGCCGAAGAAATTAAGGCAATAATCACAAAAGGAAATCATGCAACAATCGCACTGTCGAAGGATGACATCCCATATATTGTTACCTTAAGCTATGGATTTGATTTTGAAAACAACAGCTTTTATTTTCATTGTGCACATGATGGCGATAAACTCGAGTATATAAAAGAAAATCAAAAAGTATGCGCAACAATAATCGAAGATCATGGATACTTGAAGGGTGAATGCAATCATGATTATGCATCATTAATCATCCGGGGGCGTATGATAATTGTTGAGGATCTGGAAGAGAAAAAGCATGGACTGAATATTCTCTTACAGCACCTGGAAGATGACCCGGACCCGATAGTACGTAAATATATAAAAAACGACAAATCCTATAATTTCGTGACAATAATCAAACTTGTAGTCGATTCGATAATAGGGAAAAAATATATAGGATGACGCATCACCTGCAACTAATTGGGGACGGGTTCACATTTCTTTAAGAAAGACACGAGATCAAGTTTAATGATCATGAAAAAGTCATCCAAGATCAATCAGAAAAGGTAAGTACCGCCTCCCTCTGAGCAACTGCATCTTGTCTGCGGTATCGAAGTTCCGTAAAAAATGCAATCCCCCATCAAAGGGAATAATTTTTCAAAGCATGGTCAAGCCCCCGCTCACGCTTACAGTTTGACCCGTTATGTAATCTGCTTCATCTGATAGAAGAAAGACCACAGCATCTGCAATGTTATCGGGTTCACCCAGTCGCTTCAAAGGGATCGATTTTTTCAGTGCATCGGCCAATCCGGGTAAAATTGCTTGAGATTGTTCAAGCTGAGCTGTTTTTGTAGGGCCCGGTGATACACAATTTACATTTATCTGGTATCTGGCCACTTCCCTCGCTAAAGATTTAGTAAAAGCAATCACTCCGCCTTTTGCCGCGGAATAGACCGCCTCCCCTATGGAGCCATGCCTTGCAGCGTCCGAACCTATATTGACTATTTTCCCTCGTTGCCGCGGGACCATCACCTTCAGCACTTCATGGCAGCAACGGATAGGACCCATCAGATTCAGAGAGATTAATTGATCCCATATTTCTTCATCGGTATCCAGGAAAAAACCGATTTGATCTCCTCCCGCATTGTTAACCAGTCCATCAATAAATTGAAATTTCTCAATCGTCTCTGCAACCATGTGCCTAACTGATTCGGTATCGGTAATATCAACCTTCAGTGGAAGAGCTGCCTTACCCATGCAATCAATTTCATAGGCTACCTTCAGAGCTTCAGATTCATTCAGGTCGGCCACCACAACATTTGCGCCTTGCCTGGCCAGCTTGAGTGAAATCGATCTGCCAATGCCCTGGGCAGCGCCGGTTATAATGAAATTCATGCCATTGAATCTCATGCCTGCACCTCACGTTTTTCCCGCAGCAACCTTCAATTATTCTCTCGTATTCCGGACACAATAGTATTGATACATTTGTCCAAATCTTGTCAAGATTTTTTAAGCATGGATTTTTAGCCCAACAACCATTCCATACGCATCAAATTGGGGACGGGTTCACATTTCGCATATATTAGAAAAGCTGCATGTAGACGGCTGTCGTAGCTCGCGAAGATGAAGTATGCCTGAAATGTGAACCCGTCCCCAATTTGCAATTTGTACTATTCGGTGTGCACCAGAAGCATCTTATAAGCTCTCTCCGATCAGCTGCTGGAGCAATTCGTTGGGGCCAAGATAGATCTGGACGATTTTTGCATCGCGCATGTACTTCTCGACGGGATATTCCCGTGAGTAGCCATAGGAGCCCATAACCTGCACGCAGTTCGAAGTGACGTCCATGGCGGCATTGGTCGCGTATACCTTTGCCATGTCGGAATAGCGGGCCCGGTTGGGATCGCGTTTCTTGAGCGCCCACGAGGCACGGTAGACAAGCAGGCGGGCCGCATCTATCTTGGTGGCCATATCGGCAAACATGGCTGAAATAAGACTGTGCTTTATCAACGCCTTGCCTCCCACAACCCGGCTTTTACAGTACTGGAGGGCATATTCGAAGGCACCCCGGGCCATCCCGACGGAGATCATGCCCGCTCCCAGGCGATTGTATGCCACCGTCGTCTGAAGGATCCGCTGGCCGTCGCCGATCTTTCCGAGGAGATTGGTTTTCGGGACACGCACATTATTGAATACCACTTCCCGGTTCTGGTCTTCGGGCATTCCCATTTTTCGTTCGATTTTTCCGAAAGTGAGCCCAGGCGTTCCCTCTTCGACAACAATGATGCATGACCCTTTCTCTTCCTGTTTGGGATCTGTGGTGGCAATGACAACGTAATGGGAGGCGATTCCGGCGTTACTCGGCCACATCTTGACACCGTTTATGATAAAGTGATCTGCTTCTTCCGTTACAACTGTCTTCACGGTGCGAAGTTTCATCCTGGGGTCTTCGATATCGGCGCCTGAAGCCGGTTCGGTCATACAGATGCAGCCAAGGTTAGCCTCCTCGCGGGATGCGAGAGGACGCAGGAACCGCTCGCGCTGTTCTTCATTGGCGGCGATCACGATCGGCGTCTGGGCGAACCATGTATCGCCTATCACACAGGCTACTCCGCCGTTGACAGCGGCCAGCTCTTCCAGTACAGCCATAATCGTCATGCCGTCTGCTCCCGACCCTCCGTATTTCGGATCTACAGGTAAACCCATGAATCCGAGTTCCGCTGCTTTTTTCAGTACAATTGACATATAAACATGACTGTTCCAGTCATCATCGAACTTTTCATTGAATGGTTTCACTTCATTTTCGGCAAATTTTTTCGCCAGCTCCTGATACTGTTTCTTCTCTTCGGACAATTCAAAGCTGTACATCAGGTCCCCCCTCTTTTTATAATGTAGAATGCATCACTTTTGGGCCGCATGAAGACACGGCATTGCGAAAATATAAAAAAGGAAAAAGCCTCTTTTTTTAAAGCACTTTACGGTAGCATATTCGAAGAAATGGAAAAAGATAAAAGATAAAATAAGTTAATGTTCTCATAAAAAGCTTACCTCGCAGGCCAAATCGTCCTTACAATCAAATGAGGAATACTCTGAGAAATCGGGGACGGGTTCACATTTCGCGTATATTAGACGGAAAGCATGCGCAAAGTGTTCGTAGCAGATAGATTGACAGTTGCCACGATGGAGTATGCAGGAAATGTGAACCCGTCCCCGATTTCTCCCGATTTCTCCGGTTTCAATGCCACCTGAATGACGAGGCCTTGAAGAGAAGCCACACCTTTTTTCCTGGGAAAAGCCGCAATTTTTCCACGGCCGCTTGGGTCAGTTTGCAGGAAAGAGAAAGCTCGGCCACTGACGCGCTGAGGAAAACCGCCTTTTCATTGTTTTCGAAGGTCATCTGGGTGATGATGCCTTCAAGTATATTTTGTGTCGACAGGTCCGAAGGGCAATTCGTTGCAACGACGATGTCGGCCGGCCGGAGATAACCCGTTGTCTGTTTCCCGGGCGGTGACAGCGCTTTGATGTGCCGGCCGTCCGAAAGCGCTTTCGTATGCAGGCCGTTGTCGGTGTGTATCCAGGGTCCGGGAATCAGATTTTCCGGATCGAATGATTCCAGCCGCCCCTTTCGAACTTTCATAATACTGTCTGTAACGGTGCTGAGCCAGATCCTGTCGTGGCTTGCCACTATCAATGTTGTTCCGTATTTTTCCCTAAAACTCCTGACCGCCTCATTGATAAGCAGCGCGCTCTCCTGGTCGACGCTGGCCGTCGGCTCGTCCAGAATCAGGACCCGGGGATTGAGGATCAACCTCGAAGCCAGGGCAACCCGCTGCGCTTCGCCTCCCGACAGCTCGAACCACTGGCGCTTTGCAAATACAGTGTAGGGAAGGCCTACAAGATTGAGTGCCCCCCGTACCTTTGCTGTGATATTTCCTCTTTCGTTGCGCACCTTCAACCCGTATGCCACATTATCGAAGACCGTGCGCTTCAGAAGGTAGGGCTCCTGAAAAAGGATGGTGATTTCACGGGTGACGTGGTGATCCTGTTCCCGGATTCTGCGGCCGTCGAAGAATATTGTCCCTTTGTACGGTTTTTCGATAAAAGAAAGCAGTTTCAGGAGGGTTGTCTTTCCACCGCCGTTGGGTCCGGTAACCCCGATCGACGAACCGGCCGGGATGGAAAGATTCGGTACGGCGAGTTCGAAGTGATCCCCATATCTGTAGACTACATCGGCAAGCTCGTAAAGGGGGCGCGATTCCATCAGGCGATCCTTCTCCGCTTCAGAAACATAAGCAGGAAGTTCAAAAAAAGGGCAAGCGACAGCAACACTATTCCCAGGGCAATTCCGAGGGCGAATTCGCCTTTACCTGTTTCCAGCGCGATTGCGGTCGTAATCGTACGCGTATGCCACTTGATGTTGCCACCGATCATCATGGAAGCCCCGACTTCGGAAATGGCTCTGCCGTAGGCCGTGACGACCGCGATCAGGACCGCATACCTGGCTTCGAGGAGACTTGCAACGATAATCTGCCTTCCCCTGGCTCCCAGTGCAATCAGAGTCATGCCGAGACGCCGGTCCAGGCTTTCTATGGCCGTGGCCGTAAGCGATATGACAATCGGAGTTATGAGGATCGTCTGGGCGGCAGCGATACCCGGGATGGTAAAGAGAAGGCCCAGTTCGCCCATAGGGCCACGCCGTGAAATAAAGGCATACACCAGAAGGCCAACCACGACAGTCGGCAGGGCGAGTAGCGTATCCACCACTGCCCGCACCTGCCGTTTTCCCGTAAAATCGAAATACCCCAGCATGAAACCGAGGGGAATTCCCACAATGAGACTTGACGCAATTGAAAGCGACGTGACCTTCAGAGAAGTGAACACTGCCGAATAGGTCTCGGGATTACCGCTTGCAAGAAGCTCTACCGCCTTCAGAAAACCGTTAAAGATATAATCCATGCATTCTCAACACTATTTTGTCGCGGCATTGGGGGTGAAAAGCTGTTTGCCAATAAGTTTGAACTCGGCAATCATCTTCTGAGCCTTTTTTGATGTGATCCAGTGTGCGAATGCCTGAGCATATTCATAGCGAACATTCTTGCATTTTTCCGGATTGACGGAGATCACGCTGTACTGATTTCTAAGTGCTTCATCGCCTTCCACCAGGATTACAAGCGGGGAATTCCCCTTCCAGTTTGCCTCATACTTAATAAAGGTTCCGCGGTCCGTCAAGGTATAGGCATCCCGCTCTGCCGCGATGTTGATGGTATTGATCATCCCCTGGCCGGTCTGTATATACCAGGATTCCTTGTCCGGCACCGCCAGGCCCGCGGCTTTCCATAAATCGATTTCCATTTTGTGCGTTCCGGAGTTGTCCCCTCGACTTGCAAAGGAGGCGCCTTTCGTGGCTATTTTCTTGAGCGCCTCTTGCACGGATGCCCCCTTTATCCCTGCCGGATCCGCCTTGGGGCCGATAAAGATGAAATCATTGTACATAATCTGGCGCCTGTCGGTTCCTGATCCCGCTTCTACATATTTCCTTTCCGCCGCCGGCGCATGAACGAACAGAACGTCCACATCGCAATTTTTTCCCAGTTCGAGGGCCTTTCCCGTACCTACTGCAACCCACCTCAGCTCGATCCCCGTGTCGGCTTTAAAGGTCGGTGCCAGATAGTCAAGGAGCCCGGTATTATCGGTACTTGTCGTAGTTGCCATCTGAAGAACCTTATCTTCAGCCGCGGCCTGTAAGGAAAGGCCTAAAATACAAACGAAAAGTACCACCATTACCAAAAGCCATTTTCTGGAAAACCACTTCATGTGAACTACTCTCCTTTCCAAATTCTATAACATTCGAACTACGATTAATGACCTTAAATCACCAATAAACGTTATTTATAACCATTTAACCCTGCAAATACCAGCATAATTTATCAATGAAAAATCGGGGACGGGTTCACATTTCCTTGCCGTCTTGCCGCCATCTCCAGGTGAAAGCATGCCCGGACAGATTACGTGCTACAACTCCGGACATATTATTTGCTCCTGACACAAGTATGCCAAAAGAATTGACATTTGTTTTCAGAGATGTATACTTTTTCAAGCCTAGGAATCAGGTTATATAATCCTTGGGACTATACACCAATAGAAAGGAGGGCTTTGCTTTCGGCCATATTCAACCGGCAGTTTGAGAATCGAAAAAGGTTATTATTACCCTGCAAACATAGGTGGACAAAAAGGAGAACTGCATATGAAGTACAGATTAAAAAAGTTAATGCTGATCGTCATTTGTAGTTTTTGTCTTTTGCTTTCTGGGATAATGACGCATTCGGTAACAGCCGCAGATGCTAAATTCGATGTCAATAAACTTTCTGATATGTCCGATTTCGATCCAAATGATTTTGTGAATCCCACGGGAGACACGATCAAGATCGGCATCATGCAAATCTTTTCAGGCGCCGGCGCCGGAAACGGTGAACTCTTCTGGGCGGTGAATACATGGGTTGCCCATGATATCAACAAGCGGGGGGGAATTCTTGTCGATGGCAATAAGAAAAAAATTGAATTATTGAAAGGTGATACAAAGAGCTCGCCTGTGGCCACCAAAAAAGAGGTTGAGAAGCTCTGCCTTCAGGACGATGTAGACCTGATCTGGGGTACTTCGGGAACCCACCTGGCACTGGTGATCCAGAACACCGCTCAAAAATACAAGAAAATATTCATGAACTGTCTTGCTCTTTCGGATCAGCTCATGGATGCACCAAACTTCAACCGGTATACCTTCAGGACCATTATGAACACCAGCATGCATGGCCTTGCCTCCGGCTACTATATGGCGTCACGGCCGGAAACAAAATTCTATATCCTCTGCCAGGATTACTCATTCGGCCATGCAATGGCGGAGGGATTCAAGGCGGGCCTGAAAAAATACAAGCCGGAGGCAGAAATAGTCGGTGAAGAGTACCATCCTCTTTTCATGAAGGACTTTGCCCCCTACATTACCAAAATAATGGGATCCGGCGCCGACTGCGTCTATACGGCAGACTGGCTGCCCGATGCAGGAAACCTGCTGAAACAGTCCCGAGATCTAGGAATGAAGCTCCCTTTTGTGAATCTCTTCATGGACGAACCGAACGGGCTTGCCGCAGTTGGTCCCGAGGGAACGAAGGGCCTCCTCCATGTGAATCAGTTCATGAGCGTCATGGCGACGCCGGACGAGCAGAAATTTGGCATGGCCTGGAACAACGCCTGGAAAAGCTGGAAAAAACCTTACAATACACTTCTTTATAAGTGGGCAGGCGGCACCATAGGAAAAACCCTGGCCGATACCTACTGGCTCCTGAGCGTCGTCGAGAGGGCTGGCAGCACTGATGCCGAAAAAATAATCCCCGTGTGGGAAGGTGACGAGTACGAATATCAGGGTGCGCTCTATACGATGCGGGCTTGTGATCATCAGGCCTATTTCAATTGCTATGCCAGCGAATACATCTATCCGAATCTGTGGTTTGAAGAGCTTTCCGGTATCGGCAACATGTTTATCATTCCCGCAAGATACTGCATGCCGCCGCTTCCTGAAAACCTTGACAGATGCAAGAAGTAAAAACATACTTAAAAAAAGGCCGCACCCTGCAGGGGGTGTGGTCTTTTTTAGCCTTCTAAAAATCGGGGACGGGTTCACATTTCTACCAGATTCCTGGTTTCGCCACTCTTTTTGCCCTCAAAAAGAATTGATCTCTTGTATATGTCCACTCCAATATAGTATGGTGTGTCCGTGAGAATATCCTTCGTGGCATTTCAGACAGCCGGTCCATAGGGTATCGGACATTTAACGCATCTGAAAGCTTTCTCCGTTAACGTTTCTTATGCATTCAAGCAGGTTCACATTTTGTGTATACTTCATCTTTACAACTGATAATGAATACACTGCCACAGCTTCTACAGCAGCTCTGTTGAAATGTGAGAAATGTGAACCCGTCCCCAATTTGTACAATTTGTAAGGGAAGGAGGTGAAAATCCGAAGGGAAGCCGGTCTTAATATTCCGTTATTTGAACGAATTTCTGCTGATGGATCGATTTTTTGAATATCAGAATGCAAAAAGGAGGAGACTTTATGATCAGAACACCCGAGCAGTATATTGAGAGTTTGCGCGATGGCAGGATCATTTATCTTAATGGGGAAAAGATACCCGATATAACAAAACATCCTCACATGAAGGGAGCAATCAATTACCGGGCCAAAAGCTATGCACTGGCAAATGATCCCAAATGGCGGGATCTTATTACCATGGAAGAAGAGAATGACAGAGTCATGTTTCTGTGGAAACAGCCTCAGACATCGAAAGATTTGCTCAGGCGACGAGATTTGTATATTAAATGCATGAAATTGGGAGGTATCATCAGCGGCATGGGTCCGGATGCACTGGCTGCCGCGGGTGTCGTCGCTGCCCGGATGGATAAAAAACTGGGAACTCATTATACCGATGCTCTTGAAGATTACAGAACACACCTTAAAAGAAACGATCCCGCGATCACAGGAGCAATCACTGATGTGAAAGGAAACAGGAGTATCCGCCCCTCTGCACAGGAGCAGCATCAGGACTTTTATGTGCGAGTCGTAGATCGCCAAAAAGACGGAATTATCGTTCGAGGTGCCAAGATGCACATAAGCGATACGCCGGGAGCGAATGAAATTATTGTTTCTCCCTGCCGCGCTCACCGTGAAGAAGATAAAGATTATGCCGTAGTATTCGCAACTCCTCTGAACGCCGAAGGGGTTAAACTTTTCACCTCCCCCAGATTCTACGAGGAAACAGATGAGGAAGCACTTTGGAACTGGCCTGTAAGCGGATTTTACGGTGGAATAAGCGAATGCATGATTGTGTTTGATGATGTTTTCGTACCCTGGAACAGGGTATTTATGTGCGGTGAATGGCAGTTTTCAAGAGACATTGCCTGGACTTTCGGTGTATTTCACCGTCTTTTCGGCACCTGCCACAAAGTAGTTTTTACGGAACAGGCGGCAGGTGCAGCTGCCTTGATAGCTGAATACAATGGAATTGACAAATACCCGCATATACAGGAAAAACTCGCCTGGCTTGCCGCTCACGCCGAGATCATTAATACCATGGCACGGGCAGGGTGCGAGCATCCGGATTTCTTCCCCGATATCGGATTAGCGGCTCCTAATCTCGTGTATACAAATATCGCAAAATTTATGTTTGCCAACGATCAGTTTGAAACCTCAAAAATTATGTGCGATATTGCAGGTGGCCTTGTAAGCACCGTTTTTTCATACAAAGACTGGGAGAATCCGGAAGAAAAACCTTATATTGACAAGTTTCTTGCCGGAAAAAGCGGTATCCCGACAGAAGACAGGCTGAAAGTAATAAGAATGATAAAGGACATGTCGGGGCATAACCATGACAATATAGCCATACATGGCGAAGGCTCTCTGGCTGCACAGAAGATGGCCCTGTATGCCGGTGCGGACTGGGAAAGATATAAAGCGGCAGCAAAACGAGTCTGCAATATCGAGGGATGGAAAGAAAGTAAAGAATTCAAGGACTTGTCTCCTTGGCCACCCGAACCTATCCTTAAGTAGGTAATGATGCATTGAACCCATTTTTCAAGTAATTTACTTTATGCCCCGCCTGAAAAGACGGGGCATCACCATCAAAAAGAGGAATAGCCGGATATGATTTTTGAAGGAATTCACCATTGCCCTGAATTAATTGATTGTTCGGATGTTGTGGCAAAAGGGGGCAGAGTCAAGGCAGGGATCATTCATGAAAAAGAAATGATAATGGAATATTATAATTACGGGAAAGAAACTCCGGATTTGTCAAGCGAGGAAAAGGAAAAGATTATTGGAGATATAGAGATAAGGGTTTCAATACGATCTTCCAAACTTCCCAGTATTGAAGTTTTTACTATCCGCAATATTATCCCCGATGACTACAGGCTTGTGCTCGCTGTAATTCCGCGCAAGGATGAAGCGCAATTTGATGAAAAAAGAAAATAAGTTACTTCTAAGTAAGTGAATTTGGAAAACGCACTTACTTTCAATTATACTGACGAATAGCGGCATAATGAGCTTTTAAGTTTTTAGCGTTGAGGGGGACCGGAAGCAGCCGCTCGAACTCAGAGTATAGTGATTTCTGAAAACGATATCGTTCAAAAGACAAAAGAATTTTTCCAGAATTGCCCGTCGAAGCGATGCAATGCGACTGCAGCCGATGCATGTTTCATCACTGCCAATGCTTCTTCGACACACTGGTTGAATTCTTCAGTCTTTTTCCGGGGAATTGCGCTGGCAACCGGTATTTTTGCTGTAATGGGATTTACCGGACGCCCGTTGATATGCAGTTCGTAATGCAAATGCATTCCGGTGGAGCGGCCTGTATTTCCTGACAGAGCGATACGGTCGCCGCGTTTGACCGATTGTCTCCGCTTGACAAAGATTCTGCTCAGATGCAGATAACGGGTGGTATAATGGCTTCCATGCTGGATTTCTACATATTTGCCGGCATAGGGATGATTGACAACACGGGTTATTATGCCGTCTCCGGCAGAGAGAACCGCAGTCCCGGTTGGCATTGCAAAGTCAACACCGTTGTGAGCCGCAATGCGGCCGGTTATCGGATGGCGCCTTCTGTGATTAAAATGAGAGGATATTCTGTAACTTCCCTCCATGGGATATCGCCGAAAGGCCCGGGCCAGACTTTTTCCATGTTCATCATAGTAATTGCCGTCTTCAAAAAGATAGGCGTCATATAGTCGCTTTCCTCTGAAAATTCGAATTGCTTCAATACGGCTCTGCCCCGTAAATGTTCCGTCAACAAAGTGCCGGCTTCTAATTACCTGGAAACGGTCACCCGATCGCATATCACGTGCGAAATGAATCTGAGCACGAAAAAGATTTATTATATTACCTATTTCCGTACTGGTCAGATTTGCATTCTGAGCTGAGACATAAAAGCTGTCGGAAATACTGCCTGTAAGAAGCTCCTGCCTCCATTCTCCGGGAATAATTATCTCTTCACAATCAAATGTGTCTTTATCTGCTCGAGTATACAGCACCTGTTTCCCGGGGTGAATACGAAGTTCCATACTCTTGAGTTCCTCAGTCTCGGGATCGATTGCAAAGGTAAGCGTGTTACCGGGCCTGAGAACATCCAGAGCAAGAAGCGCCTCATCGGCGGACAGAATCTGATACATGACTTTCTGGCTGATTTGGTATGTATTGAAGATGGTGCTTAAGGTTTCATCGGCGGCAATTGAATGAGTAAAGACAATGTCCGATTTTCGAACATGTTTTGCACAATTATCTTTTACAACTGCCGTTTTTATTTCTTTCTTTTCTATCGGATTTACAGGCGGAATCGACGAAGAATGAAGTGATGATTCCCATGAGAGCCCAAAAAGCCCCGCAGTCAAAAACAGGCATAACAGAAACCTGCGGCGCCTGATGCGTTCACTTTCATTGTTTTTTTCCCGGTAAGAGTTTTCAGTAAAATCCATTAATAAGTAACCGGATATAAGTAAAAAAAGTTATATTCCCATTTCAAGGGATTACCAAAAAAGGCAAAGCGCCTTTTTTTAATAGCAGCCTATTGTAAATTTAATTTTTTTTATCAAAATGAAAAAATTTATTTTTGAAGAAAAAAATTTCTTCTTTTATATCAAAATAACATGCGCTGTAAATACTTTTATGCAATTTTGCCAAAATAATTTGTGAGAGGCACTTCATACTTTTTCGATTCCATTGCAGATATGCAACCCCTTAAACGGCTGTTATCAGCACAGGCGCACCTTGTATAAAAAGTAACATGTCCGCCACACTGAAATTTATTGTTATTCCCTTGCAGTATTCAATTGCCTTTTTCTTTTATTTAGTGGTTATGGCTCGTAATATGCATAAATCAAAAGGGCAGAAGCCATTTCTATCAAATTGCCGATAATATTTATTATGAAGGGAGAGGATATAATGAAGGTTACTATTCTATACGATAATGAGTCCCGGCAACGAGATTTAAAAGCCGACTGGGGTTTTTCCTGTATCGTGGAAAAGGAAGGAAGAAAAATACTTTTCGATACCGGCGCAAATGGTAGGATACTTCTCAACAATATGCGCGGTTTGGGAGTATCCCCTGAATCAGTGGACGAAATCTTTATATCGCATGATCACTGGGATCATACCGGTGGTTTCAGCGAATTTACTAAAGAAAGGGATGGTAAAATCAAAGTGTATATTCCCTCCTCATGTTCCAGTATTTCAGGAGCAGGAGAAATTATCAGAATCGATAATTTTTTTGAAATTCACGATAAGATCTACTCCACAGGTGAATTGCAAAATATTGAACAATCGATGGCTGTAAAGACTGAAGAAGGCACTGTGGTAATCACGGGATGTTCTCATCCAGGTGTGCAGGAAATTTTGCACGCAGTTCGTCCATTGGGAAAAGTGAAGGCTCTTGTGGGAGGCTTGCATGGTTTCTCACAATTCGAGCTGCTGAAGAACCTGGATCTTGTGTGCGCGACCCATTGCACGCAGTATAAAGCGGAAATAGAATCGAGTTTCCCCGATAAATTTATTCAAGGAGGTGCAGGAACAGTTATCGAATTATAGATATTTTCCTGAGCCCGAGGCACGCAGTAACACCCCGGCAGAGATCATTTTTAAAAAGACATGAGAATCCCTCTTATAAAGAGGAATTCTCATTTTGATTGTTTTTCAGGGCTTCAAAAGGGTTGAAACAGGGAGATCCATGACAGTGGCCAGGCCGGGTTTCGCCTGCAATACCTGCGGAATACAATTGACAAAACGGGCATAGGTGACTACATCACCTTTTTCCGTCAGTCCGCTGATAGTAATTTTCATGCTGGGATCTCCGTCTATCGTGATGAAATTACCCGTCTGTATTCCGTCTTCTTCGGGAAATACTGTCAGAATCCAATCAGTTTCAACAGCCACCCTCCCATTCATTTTTCCCCTGTACATCTGCCTGATTCCGCAGACAATGCCCGGCTCAATAACAAAATTAAATCTCGTTACTTTCCTTTTTTCCGATACGATAGGTTCCACAGTGACTTTCACTTCGTCGAGTTTCCATCCCAGGGCATCTGCAATCATATCAACCCTGGCATCGAAGGGTTTTGCCGCTGCATAATATTCCGATGAATCAGCTAATTTTTCATTAAATACATCAAGGGGCAACCCGATATGTAAATATTGCAATACGTCAGTACCGAACGGGTCCATATCCGCCGCCTCTTTTACTGTTATTTTTTCGATGGCTCCGCAAATTCCTGTATAAAGAAGGGGCATCTGATCCATTGTAAACCCTGGATTTACGCCTGTTTCCAAAAATGTAACGCCGTTCTTCCTGGCTGCTTCATCAATTCTGCGCCCCTGTTCCGGCCAATGCTCCCACGGATAGAAAAGTCTCGTATCAACCATCGAGATCACATTGCATCCGGCATCAAGCGCCATAAGAATCTGACCGAATACATCCTCTTCCGTAGTAAAACCTGTTGCATGAAGACATATATCAGCCTTTGTGCTTCCAAATACTTGACCGGGATTATCAGATATAATGACTCCAAGTTTTCGCCCAATACCTGCCACTTCACCGATATCTTTACCTATATTTCTTTTATGCCCGATTGCTCCCACGATCTGGACCCACTCTTTTCCCGCAAGCAATCTGACTGCTCCGGATCCCATAGCACCTACTCCATAGATAATAACTTTGACTTTTTCCATCCGCCATCCTCCTTTTTGAGATGTAAAAAATGATACAAAATACATCACGTAATTTCGACTTTTATCGTACACAAGTATATATTGCGCATAGCTCAGGACGTCAATAAATTTGAGCAATACAACACATTTTCGATTCAGTTTTTATGTTGACATGCCATAGTGTCTTTTTCTATATTTGTTCTTAACTTTCTAATTTTAAGTTAAAAGACCAGATTCCTGTCAAAGAACGGCGTAGCTGATCCTGTTATAACGAACAGAAAAAGGAGATTGAACATGTCTCGATTCATTTCCATAGAACCTTCCGTCTGCACCGGCTGCCAAACTTGCGAGGTTGCCTGTTCCCTTTTTCATTTTGGGGAATGCAATCCGTTCAGGTCGGCAGTTCACGTAATCAGGAGGGAAAAAGGAGGATTGGTCACATCTTTGCCTCTTGTATGCCAGCAATGCAGTCATGCTCCTTGTATCGAGGCCTGCCCCACTGAAGCCCTTTTCCGCGTAGGGAAGGATTCACCTTTAATCATTGATGAGGCAAACTGCACCGCCTGCGGAAACTGCGTGGACGCCTGCCCGGCAGGGTGCATTACCCTGGATGAAAAAACACACATACCTCTGGTGTGCGACCTGTGTGGCGGAGACCCGCAATGTGTAATTTTGTGCCATTCCCATTGCCTGACCATCGGAGATGACATGGGGGCGGATAACACTTATAGGATAGAAAGGCTGGCCGCTCTTTTAGATGCGGAAGACTTGATCATGAAACGGGCACCGGAAGGAGATCGATGATGGCATATCTAAGAGCCGGAAAAATTCTCAGAATTAATCTGACCGATGGGAATATTCGCCACGAACCGATAGAGCCTTACATAACTCGTTTTATCGGAGGAAAAGGAGTCAACCTGAAACTTCTTTTTGAAAGCGTTCACAAAGAAACCAAACCTTTCGATCCCGAAAACCTTCTTTTGTTCGGTGTCGGACCTCTGGCGGGAACGTCATTCCCCGGATCATGCCGGACGGATGTAACCGCTAAGTCACCGGTAACCGGAGCGCTCGGAAATTCAGGCATGGGAGGATATCTCGGACCGGAACTGAAATATGCGGGGTATGATCATTTGGTGATAGAAGGAAAAGCTGCGAAACCGGTTTACATTTCAATCAGAGATGAAGCCGTTGAAATACGCGATGCCTCTGATCTCTGGGGGCTAGACACATATGAAACGCCCTTTGTTATACGAAAAGAATTGAGGGATATGGCCACAAAAGTTGTTTCTATCGGTCCCGCCGGAGAAAAGCTTGTGGTATATGCGTCCATCAATTCAGGAACGGGCAATGTGGCCGCACGGACGGGATTGGGTGCGGTAATGGGATCAAAGAACCTGAAGGCTGTTGCGGTAAGAGGGACCAAGGGAATCGAAATTGCAAAGCCCAAAGAGTTTCTGAAAGGGTGTGGAAAGCTTCTTGACAGCATACGACAGGCTAAATTTTATCCCGATCTTCATGAATACGGTCTCACAAGAATCCATGACAGGGAAATGCGCGGGTTATACGACCTCCTGGGCAATGCGACGGAAGAGTGCAAAAATATCTGCGAAGCCGATTTCTTGAAGAAATATCTGTTTAATCGGGTAGGTTGTTTTGCATGCCCTGTCGCCTGTTTCGATTCATACGATATTCCAGGGGCAGGCGCGGGAACAGCGAAGTGCAGTCCTTACGGGGATCTGTCATGGGATCTCAGGAACCCGGATCTTATGATTTTCTGGAAATCCTTTGTTCAGTGCCAGCGGTACGGCCTTGATGCAAGATCGCTGTCCAATGCAATAGCCTGGCTGATGGAACTTGATGAAAAGGGAATAATTACACCGGAAGATACAGACGGATTGAAAATGGAATGGGGCAGCCCCGAGGTGATTTTATCGATGGCAAAGAAAATGAGTTATCGGGAAGGAATCGGGGATCTGCTAGCAGACGGACTTCCGGCAGCGGCCGAAAAGATAGGAAGAGGCGCAGGGGAATATTTGCTCATCTCAAAAGGATCTCCCTCGGACATGCATATTGTACCTCTCAAGACACTCATGCTTGGCTCCGCGGTATCCGCCATAGGAGAAGATGCGCAGGTTCAACCTTTTATAGACGGCGTGACCTCCAGAAGGTTTGCTCTCATCGATGACAAAACCGGTTTTGAAGAAGCAATCACGCGCTATAAGGACAGAGCGGAAAAAGAGGTCGGAATTCGAGAAGCCGCTGACCCCAGAGCTACAAAAGGAAAGGCCGAACTGGTGCGCCAGGATGAAGAACGAGCAGATCTTGCCGATATTACAGGCATCTGCACGTGGATGACCTCATTTGTAGGGCTACCGGTAAACGCTGATGTTTTAGCCGAATTCATGACATGGGGATTAGGTACCCACGTACATACCGATATGCTGATTTCGGCCGGCATGAGAATGCACCAACTGGAAAGGGCCTTCAATTGCAACTGCGGCCTGACACGCGAAGATGACCGAGTTTCCAAGGCATATTACGGCCGCCTGAAACCGGGAGGTCAGCCGATGCCCGAGATCACCGCCACTGAATTCGAATTGGAAAAGATGAAAGATGATTATTATGAGCTTATGGGGTGGAACATAAAAACGGGAATACCGACCCGGCAGACTCTTGAAAGTATTGACCTGAAGGATATCGCTGACAAACTGCGTTTATAAATATAAAAGAAAGGGGCAGCAATGCGCCGCCCCATTTTTTTCTTCTTTATTATTCATCAAACTACTGAAAAACAAATATACAGCTGCTCTCACCCATTCCCGGGAATCAACCGTCCAATCCTTTTTTCAAAAACCCGATCGCCCTTTAAAAAGCGAACCGGAAGAACACATTTACGCGCTTTATTTTGAAAAACGCAGTCATATTTATTGAAAGCGCTTCAAAACTTCATCAAAGGTATCGTTTTGCACTTTTTCGGTCAATAAAATTCCCGACTCCTGCTTTTTTATTAATTCTGAATAGTATGCTTTGATAAGGTGACCTGAAAGCCTGGGTTTGAATATAAATTCAAAATCCTGATCAAGATCAAATGACAATTGTTCCATTAATTCTGTCTCCGTTGTATAGTATCAAATTTTGAGATTGTGACCGGTCGGGCCCATTCTGTTTAAATGGCCCATTTTGAGAAATGCAAAGAAAAGCTGTACGAGTACGTCAGGTATCAACTATTCTTAAAGAGCGTTTTATGCAGATGAAAATTTCACCGATAATGCAATCAATCGGCGCCCTTGTCAACAAAAATCTGAGGAGAAAACAATTATTTTTTTATCCAATATTTTCAATTGCTTGAAAACTTTAATTGCCGGATATGGGATAATGACAGGTTACTGGTTTTTTCGTACCAGATTGCTCGCTCTGACTCCGATCAGCCTGACTTTTCTATTGAGATCTATTCTTTTCAAGCAGGAGAATGCCGCTTCCCTTATTTCCTTTTCAGATTCTGTGAATGCCGGAAGCGTCAGGGATCGAGTATACGTTTTAAAATCACTGAATCTGATCTTTAACGTGATTGTTTTTGCGCAATAGCCCTGATTCCTTATATCTTTAACGACTCCCCGAGTCAGCAGTGCCAGCGTCGAGGCAATCTTCTGCCAATTTTTTACATCTTCCTGAAATGTAGTTTCACGGCTGGACGATTTAGGCTGCCAGTGAGTCGTCAAGGGAGTCTCGTCAATTCCCCTCGATGCACAATAAAGGTATCGGCCGTATGAATTTCCGAATTCATATATAAGACGTTCAAGAGGAATCCCTGTGATTTGTCCTACGGTTTCTATTCCCGCTTTTTTCAATCGGCCTTCCATCTTTGGACCGACTCCGTAAAGTTTTCTGATCGGCAGGGGCCGAAGGAAAGTTGTAATTTCGTGTTCCAGAATAATGGTGAGACCATCAGGCTTTTCCATATCGGAGGCGATTTTTGCAAGGAGCTTATTGGGTGCAATTCCGATAGAACAGGTCAATCCTGTTTTTTCAAAAATTCCCCTTTTTATTTTTCCCGCAATTCTTTCAGAGGATTCTTTTACTTCCGTAATATCAAGATAGGCTTCATCGATTCCTACATCCTCCATGAGAAGGCTTGTCTCCTTCAGCACGCCTTTAAAAAGTTCCGAAGCGGCAGAATACGCACTGTAATCCACAGGAAGAAATACGGCCTGAGGGCACAGTTTATAGGCGGTCCTCAGAGGCATACCGGAATGAATTCCATAGGTGCGTGCATTGTAATTCGCAGTCGACACAACACCTCTTTTTAAAGGATCGCCCAAGCCTCCTATTATTACCGGTTTTCCTGCAAGCTCCGACCGTCTTTTTTCTTCGACGGCTGCGAAAAAGGCATCCATGTCTATGTGAAGAATTCTTCTTATGCGCGAGCCAATCAAAATTGAACTGTCCGATCCGGATTTCCAGGAATGCTTATTGAAAAAAAATTGACCATACCACGGGTATAAGGAAGAAAATGGAGATAACAATGACAATGAAGCATATTTTGTCAACCCATTTTGTACCACAGAGCCGCTCATCCCAATCAGTTAATTCGATGAGATCGCACAGATTTCCCAGGAGCGATGTTTCTCTAAAATTATCGGCTGTCTGCTTTCGACTGACTCCGACTTTTGATATTGCAACGGTTGTTTCCATCACTTCCACCCTTTTCGTCCATATGCAATTATCACCCGATTCCTATTTTTTTGCTCACCGGTGATATTTCCGGATCACAGCGGTAACAACGCCTCCAAGCCGAAGTTCCCTCTGAGGAATAATAGCAGGGTAATTCGCATTTGCTGCTTCCAGGATCACCCGTCCGTTTTCTTTTTTAAAATATTTCATCGTCCATTCATCATCTACTTCGGCAACGACCACATCCCCGTTTTTCGGATCTCTCCCCTTTTCAACAATTACCAGATCACCCTCAATAATGCCGGCTCCATTCATAGAATCCCCATTAACCTGCAATATAAAGGACGATTCCGGTCTCGTAATAAGGTATTCGTCCATGGAAATGATATCGCATAAACTTTCCTCCTCGGGAGAAGGAAATCCCGCCTGTATCGAACCTACCATCGGTATGGCAAAGGAACGCCTCGCAAGCGACAGATGCCCCTTTGGGTCTTTTTCGAGCAGGCCGGCTTCAATAAGTTTGCGTACCCAAAAATTGACGACACTTTTCGATCTGACTCCAATGAGATCGAGCATTTCAGCATAGGAAGGCATCCGCCGATTTTCGCGAAAAAAGCTTATAAGACTTTTGTGTACTGATTGAAGAGTTCGTTTTTCTTTCATGGGCCTAACGTATAGAACATTTGTTCTATTGTCAAGCCAAAAAAATCGGAGGCTTCATTTTTTTGCCCGTGCACCGCGCAAGATAACTCCGCTAGGAATGCAATCTTCCGCCAGACTCCTGCACATCCAACTGGATTGCTTTTCCATTCATCAATATCACTGACTCCTTCAGCAACTGCTGTTCCCAAATGTCTCCGGCAACAAATTTTTCGAGTGTGTGCGAGGGAATCATAAATAAATATTTGATAGTCGTAATTTCAGCATCGTCACCGCACAGGCAGCTCAAATACCCCTCTATCGCTATTCCATATCCTGAAAAGAGTTTTTCTTCATTGAAATAATCCGGCAGGGAAACAATAAAAGGCTTTACCGAGCTCTCGAATAACTTGCCCGCAAGCTGAAGCTCATTGTAATAGGAAGAATTGTAGATTATCTTCGATGAGAAAGAAAAACGAAGGTATGTATCTTTCCCAAACGGCATACGCGCAATTGACTGGGTATTTAAGTGAGCCTCCAAGGTCAACTCTCCGTTATTTAAGTCATTTACGACTTCTCTAATTTTGGAATTCGCTGACAAACCGGAAATTGTATCCTCAAAATCTTTTGCAAAATAATCGGCGGGACGAACGAGGGTTATTTCAGCTGATTCGGACAGCATAGCAAAATATTTATCGCCAAAAAGAAAGCTAAGGTCTCCTTCCTGAGAATAGTATCCATCTTTGGATATCCGATAATGCAATTGCGATTTGCTCTCTTCCGAAACAACAGTTTCCCTGAAAATTCCATCCGCTTCCGTTATCTTACTGCCGCTTTTCACCCGGGGTTCACCGGCACTTATCGTATATTCTACCGTTGCTTCCTTTATAGGCTCTCCTTCAACCCCAACAATGTAGAGAGAATATTGGTAACTGTGAGGCGATTTCACAGTATTTACATTCATGGGAGTGCAACCGCCAAATAAAAAAATGAAAAGAAAAAAAAGTAGATATCTACCAATACGATTCATTATATTCTCCTCACTGACTACCAGGTTCTTATATTTGGTTTCTGTAATTTATTAATATTACAGGCTCATGCGATATTTTTGAAAATCACACAGGCAAAAAAGGAATGTGCTAATTTTCTATTCTGTTGTTTCTTGTCCAGAACCACTCGAGACCATCTCCTGCCCTCCTGGTTTTGATCAGACCCTGCCCTACAAAAGATTCAACGGTCGTCCTTACCAGCTCGGCATCGCATCCGGTTTTAGTGCAAAGGTGCTGTTCAAGAACATTTTGAGCATAACGCCTATTCCCGTTTGCACCTTTAATTATTCCGGTACGCTCTATAAGGTCATTCGTCAGTATCTCAAGTACAAGCTTCAATCGATAACTGCCTGCCACACGCAGATCATCTTCAGGTGAATTCGTCCTTTCAAGATATCCTTTTTCCAGCTGCTGCCATTTACGGTTCGCTTCATTATTGAAACGACCTATTATTTCGCACGCATGATCGGACGAAAGTCTCGACGTCCTTGTTACCGGACTGTTCGCATCGTAGCGCGACCAATCGTATGTAAGGATTTCAATATCATATTTTTCTTTTTTCTCCATTATGGTCGTTCCGGGAAAGGGCGCAAGAAAGTGGAAACCGTAATCTATATTCAGTTCCTCTCCAAATGCAATTGTCTCCTCAAGGGTTTCCGGCGATTCCCCGGGAAGCCCCGCTATGAAAGAACCATGGGGGCGTATCCCTGCTTCTTTACACAAACCTACTGCATGACGAGCCTGATCGAGCGTTGCAGCTTTCTTGACTCTTCTTAGCATTTCCGCATTTCCCGACTCAAGCCCGAAGCTGATCCATTGGCATCCGCTACTGCTCATAATTTCAAGAGTTTCCTTATCCACCGTATTTACACGTGCAAAAGCTGTCCATACAAACTTAAGCCCTCTTCTATCTATTTCCCGGCAGACATATGTTACTTTTTCCCTGTTTGCAGTAAAAAGATCATCTGCAATATTTATCATACTAAAGCCATAGGATAAAATCTCTTCGATTTCATCAACTATAAGCGACGCACTGCGTTGTCTGGGCTTTTTGCCTACCATTCTGCGTCCAAGGCAAAAAATGCAGGAGTAGGGACAACCGCGTCCGGTAATTATACTGGGAGGGTATCCGAGGGCCCTGTAGCGAGACAGGGGAAGGAGATACCGGGCCGGAAGAGGAAGTGCATCAAGATCTTCGATAAAAGGACGGGGTTCCGTTATTACGATATTTCCGTTTTCCCTGAAGGCAATGCCCCGCACCTCTTTCCATGAACTCCGGTTTCTGAATTTAGATACAAGTTCAATTGCTGTGCGTTCTCCTTCTCCTATTACGATCATATCGATTGCCGGATATTCCCGGAGCGTGTTGATTACATCGAAAGAGACATGCGGTCCTCCCATCACTGTGATGATATCCGGATTATATTCTTTAACGGTGGTTATAATATCGGCAGCCGTTTTAAAGTTCAACGTGACGGAATTGGCGCCTACAATATCGGGATCGAACCGGTCAAGCTCAGCTTTTAGCTTTTCAGGGCTGTAAGAATTAATCACAAAATCGAAAATCTGCACTTCTGCACCCGCCGACGCGAACGCGGCGGCCACATAGGATATTCCGAGCGGAACTGTGGGAATTTCCTCGACTGGATAAGGTGATGCAATAACGGCAATTTTCATTTGGCGTTCCCTCTCTCTTCCACTGCATTGGATCCCTTGATTGAAAAATCAGAACATTTACGCTCGTCTGGTATAAATCAAAGAACGCAATTGCGCAATTGAAACTTCTGATATTCGATGTGACAATGCTATTTATTTTCGTTTCAACGGATTTGAAAAGACGCACGGAACGTGCTCAGGGAAACTGCGTTTAGATTTACGGTGACTCGGAATCAAAAAGAAACAGAAAAGATTATTCCGGCAAAGCAGAGACTTGAAATTCCCATGACAATCCACATATACGTTTCAATATTCTTTTCAGCCTCACGCAACCACTCATCCCATAACTGGATGGACATTCTGCCCTTCCGTATCCTTTCAGACTGAGATTCGGCTGCAGGAATACTCGATCTATTAATGTTATCCCTTACGCGGCAAGACACATTATATTGAGTTGCTCTCTCCGACATCACTGTTCACCATTTTCACAGGGGATATTTTCCCGTTTCATCTATATGTGAATACTGCAAAAATTCGATTATCATTAAAAAGGCGTTTCTTTTATTAAGTACAGTGAAAATTATTGATATGATTGTATTTCTGCGACTAGATATCGGCTAAATTCTGAAATACTTTAAACGCAAAAAATATACCACAACGGACCAGGGCAAGTGTGAAATAGTTAACTGTTTGATTTAATACAAATTAACAGCTTTCAATCTTTTTATTGAAATCTGCTGTTTCCCATGAGTGAGCACTCTTGTTGACAGGATAGGCCCCGATTCGTACAATAAAAAATACCGAATCGTAATCCTGCCTCTTAAAGTCCAGCTGGCGGATGCAGACTCATTGTCAATCTCTCAAGCAGAAAGGGTGGATCGGCAAGATACCAATGACTGCTGCGGGAAAGATTCTCGGAATAGACGTCGGATCTGTTGCTGTTTCGGCAGTCTTGATCGATCCGACAAAAAAGATCATAGACAGCGCATACTTTTTTCATCAGGGAGACGTGCGCCATACTCTCGAAAAAATTTTCTCATCCTTTGACAATGCGGCTCCGATGGCCCTGGGAGCAACATCGTCAACACCTTCTCATTTATCTATTGACCGGAAATACGATAACCGCATTGCGGTAATAGCCGCATGCCGCCATTATTTCCCCGCAATCGGGTCAATTTTACTTGTAGGGGGAGAGCGCTTCGGCCTCCTGACGTTTGATGAATCAGGGAATTACAAAAATTATAAAACAAACACATCCTGCGCTGCAGGCACAGGAAGTTTTCTTGACCAGCAGGCGCGAAGACTAAACCTTGCAGGAGCAGCCGAACTGGCCCGAATCGCGCTTATGAACAAAGACGAAATTCCCAGGATAGCTTCCAGGTGCGCCGTTTTCGCAAAAACCGATCTGGTGCATGCGCAGCAGGAAGGATATTCACTTGCAGCGATATGTGAAGGGTTGTGCCGAGGATTGGCACAGAATATCGTAAATACTCTATTCACAGAAGACAATCTATCTCTTCCCATTATATTTGCCGGCGGGGTTGCTAAAAATTCAGCAGTAGTAAATCACATTTCTTCAATCTTAAAAAAAGAAATTATTGCAGACAGCCGCGCGCATCTTTTTGGAGCTCTGGGTGCCGCGTTTTTGCTTTCGGACGAATCCGGACGATCGAAAAAAAATTACAATTTCAGTTCCCTGGATCTAATGCACCCGGATACTGATCGCTTTCACTATGATAATGCGCCGCTGAAACTCACACTTTCACATTACCCGGCTTTTAAAAACGCCGAGCATTATGAATTTCAAAATCCGGACTCACCCCTTTTGTGGCCAATAGAAGTGGATGTTTACGAGCATAAGGAATCCGGAAAAGATCTTGAAGCGTATTTCGGCATAGATATCGGCTCTACAAGCACAAAGGCTTTAATTTTACTTAAAAACGGAACCATATTTGCAGCTTTTTACACAAAAACAGCTGGAAAACCGATTGATGCCGTTCAGGAAATAATGGCCGCAATACGCGACCTGGAAATGAGCAAGTGCATCAATTTGCATTTTCTTGGCGCCGGTGCGACAGGCTCCGGGAGAAAGCTCATAGGAAGAATAATTGGAGCGGACTGCGTTATTGATGAAATAAGCGCTCACGCAAGGGCGGCCTTACACATAAGACCCGATGCGGATACCATAATAGAAATCGGCGGGCAGGATTCCAAATTCACAACTCTTGCGAATCAAATGGTGACTTTCTGCGCAATGAATACAGTGTGCGCCGCCGGAACAGGCAGTTTCATCGAAGAGCAGGCGGAAAAACTCGGATGCCCTCTTTCCGAATATTCTGCCAGGACGGAAAACGAGCGATCTCCCGTCACGTCCGACCGATGCACCGTCTTTATGGAACGCGATCTCAATCACTATTTGAATCTGGGCTATTCTACAAACCAGGTACTGGCGTCAGTTCTTCATTCCATTACAGAAAACTATCTCACAAAAGTGGCCATAGAGAGTAGCATGGGGGAGTGCATCCTCTTTCAAGGCGCAACTGCAAAAAACAGAGCCCTCGTGGCTGCCTTCGAAAAAAGGCTGGGAAAGCCTATTCATGTATCCCCCTATTGTCATGTAGCAGGAGCCCTTGGCGTCGCACTCGTGCTCCGTGATCAGAATATCAGCAAGACAGCTTTCAGGGGCAGAGATCTTATCGGAAAAAAAATACCGGTAAAATCGGAAATTTGTAACATTTGCACAAATCACTGCAAAATCACTGTTGCGCAAATCGACGGCAGGAAAACAGCATATGGATTTCTTTGTGGAAGAGATTATGAAACCAAAAGATATATCAATAACAATACTTCAGGTTTCGATCTTTTGAAGGCACGTAAAAACATTACTGACATATCAAAGATATACGAATGCAGATCGGATATTACAATCGGAATTCCTGCAGCCTTATATCTAAGAGAGGACACGTTTTTCTGGAAAACTTTTTTTAAGGAACTGGCAATACGCTCAGTATCAAGTGAAGTATGTGAAACCGCCTTAAGTAACGGGAAAAGATTAGCCGGAGCAGAATTCTGCGCACCTATGGCCGCCTTCCATGGCCATGTCGATTATCTTCTTGATAAAAGCGATTTTGTCTTTACACCATATTACATGGAACAGAAAACGAATACTCCGGACATACGCCGCAACTATTGTTATTATTCACAATTCGCACCGGCACTTGCGCAGAATATGTCGCATAACAGGCGTGGCCGGATTCTTGCGCCCTTATTATATTACCGCTACAGCCGGCTGCATGTGAAAAAAGAACTGTATCGTACTTTCAAACCTCTCTTTTCGCATCCGCCAAGCTTTTTGGAAGTCTCCAAAGCGTATGATCGAGCTATTGCCCACAAGGAATCATGTCTTTGCAAGATGCGCGAGAGATATATAAAAGAAACAGATGGAAAAGAAGAATTCCATGTCGTTCTTCTTGGAAGACCATATACTATTCTTGATAATAAAATGAACAAGGGGATTCCCGATATTTTTGCTTCCATGGGCATTAAAATCTTCTATCAGGATATGCTCTCCTGCGACGGGAGACAGACGGAACCCATCAAACCTTTACTCAACGAATTCCACTGGCATTATGCAGCAAAAATCCTTGAAGCCGCCCAAATAATCGGTATTTCAAGATTTTCCTATCCTGTATTGATTACATCCTTCAGATGCTCACCGGATTCTTTTGTCATCGAGTACTTTAAAAAAATAATGGAATCGGCCGGGAAACCGTATCTGATGTTGCAACTGGACGAGCATGATTCAAGCGTGGGGTATGAAACAAGAATTGAAGCCGCAGCAAGATCCTTCAAGAACCATTTGGAAAAAACGCAAAAGACTGCTACGGCAGGCCGCCGGAGAACAGTTGTGCCTGCAGTAAGAAAACTTAAGGGAAAAACGCTTTTGTTCCCTAACTGGGATAATCTTTCTCTCAGGCTTCTCATGGTCTGTTTGCGCAAAGCCGGAATAGATGCAAGACTTATGGAAGAAAGCGAATCAATAATTCAAAAAAGTCTGAGATTAAATACCGGGCAGTGCATACCGCTTAATATAATTGCATCAGAATTTATCAACTATATAGAAAAATACGATCTTGATCCAGGAAACACGGCGCTCTGGATGATGGATTCCATTATTCCATGCAACCTCAGGCTTTTTAAAAGTCACATAAAATACATTTTAGAATCTCATGGGCACGGCATGGAAGAGGCACAGGTATACACGGGGGGACTTTCTATGTCGGACCTGTCTGTCAGAATACCTGTGAATGCCTACTTTGCGTTCATGTTTGGGGGCATCGTAAGGAAAATGGGATGCTTGATAAGACCGTATGAAAAATTGAAGGGCACTACCGACAAAATAATTGAAGAAAGTGTTCATCTTTTTAGTGATGCCTTCCTTGGCAAATGCTCGAAAGAAGAGGCAGTCGCTGAAACCGTCTTGCGGTTTAAATCCATTGAAACCGAAAACCGCGCTATCAGGCGACCCAAAGTGGCTATTTTCGGTGATCTTTACGTGCGTGATAATGATGTGATGAATCAAAATCTTATTCATTTTATAGAAGATCACGGAGGAGAGGTTGTCACAACCCCTTACAGTTCTTATGTGAAAATGATTGCCCGCCCTTATTTCAGAAAATGGCTGTATGAAGGACGTTTTCTCGAAGTCTTTTCTTCCGGGGGGCTCATTTCCCTCCTCACAAAAATGGAAACACGTTATACCAAATACTTCAAACAGATAATAGAAACTCCTGAACCTGCGTATGATACGCCATCCCGAAAAATTCTTTCTGAATACAATCTGAGAATAGAACATACAGGAGAGTCTATGGACAATATACTCAAAATTTTTTATTTACTTGAAAATCATCCAGACATTTCCCTTTTTGTACAGACCAGTCCGGCCTTCTGCTGTCCTTCCCTCGTTACAGAAGCAATGGCTGACAGAATACAAAAAAAAACCGGTGTTCCAATTGTCTCAATTACATATGACGGAACTGGAGGGAACAAGAATGAATCAATTATACCCTTCCTGACATTCAAGAGGGCTTGAAAGCAACATTTTCGTAACCTCACACACAACCACTACGTTGGAATTTTGTCATTCTTCTGTTTTATTCGGGGATAATTTCGCTGCTTGAAAGATCTTACCTTTTACCACCTTGACAAAGTCGAAAACGATGCTTAATTAAATAGTAAATTAATAATTAAACAGTAATAACAAAAGGTTGAGCGTAAGGGAGAAAGGAGGATCGAACTATGTGGTTGACAGGGTTGCACGATGTAAACTGGATGCCGGATATCTGGCGCAATCTTGATCAAATGCAGCAGGAAATGGATAGGCTGCTGACAGGACAAACTGTAAATTACCTTCAGAGTTTTCCGGCAATTAACATGTGGATGAGTGAAAACGATGTAATTCTCTCATCCGAGATTCCAGGCATTGACCCCGGCGATATAAATATATCCCTAGAGGGTGACGTGCTTGATTTAAGCGGATCGAGAATTTCCGAAGGGCTTAAGGAGGGAGGCAAATATCATAGACAGGAACGGCCCCATGGAGCGTTCAAAAGAAAAATCCGACTTCCATTCCATGCACAAGAAGACAGGATAGAAGCGATATATGAAAAAGGCATTTTGACCATAAAGATTCCACGGGCTGAAGAAGAAAAGCCCAGAAAAATAACCGTAAAGGCAGAATAAGGAGGAGGTGGTCATTATGGCAGATAGAGAAAAAGACCTGGAAGTAAAAAAGGAGCATACGTTATCTGAAACTGAAAATTTGAGAAACAGGCCTGTGTTCATTCCGCAGGTCGATATAGTGGAAGATAATGATATGCTGCTTCTTACGGCGGATATGCCCGGCGTAGACACTCGAGGAATTGATATAAATCTCGAAAACGACGTGTTAACAATCAAGGGAACAGTAGAGGCTCCATTGCGGAAAAATTACCGTTTAATTCATGCCGAGTATAATATGGGAGATTATAGAAGGTCCTTTACTCTCACTGATGTAATCGATCATAAAAAAATAGAGGCGTCCGCCAAAAATGGAGTTTTGCGTCTCAAGCTTCCGAAGGCCGAGAAAGCAAAACCCAAGAAAATATCAGTAAAGGCAGAATAAGTGTAGTGAGCCACTGAAGATTCTAACGCAGCTATGGAATCTTCAGTGGCATCCTTGAGGTTCGGGCAAAGTGATTGCACGGAATGTGGCGCCTGTTCCATTTATTCCTGAGAACAGCAGGACCATTGACATACTTCGTATAACTACGATCTTGACAGCAAAACTCTTTCTATCTATCATTTAAATAATTTGATTTTTAAAAAATGACATTTATTTTTCTGGTGTATACCTTTTCTTCCAGCATGCAATTTTGACCAAAGCGCATATTCGAATCTCCTGTGTGCAGTCCAGCTGAAATCCTTTTCATATCAGTCAGTCCGGAAAGTTCTGGTTGTAGTGGGCAAATGTGCGCACTCATGTGTTGCAGGAGGTCTGTTTCTCTTCTCATATGAGGCCGGAGCGAATCGATGAAACGTCAATAAAAAAAGAATGGAAAGGACAAGACATGGTCCGTCATATCAAAATGTATGTGATGTGCGTAGTTTGTTTTTTTATAACTATGGCGGGGTCTTCCCACGCGTACAGGTGCGGTACGAATCTCATCAGGGAAGGGGATCACCGGTTCGATGTCATAAGAAAATGCGGAGAACCCGTTTTACAGGATGTCATAGGTTATACATTAACGACACGTGGGAACAGAGAGCTTGTCATAGAAAAATGGGTCTATGGTCCCGAGCATGGTTTTTATACTGTTCTGATATTTACGGGAGGTGTGCTTACCGAAATTCAACTCATCAGAGATTAGCTTATGATTATTCTTTCAAAACACGTGAAGGATCGGAACGAAGGTTTTCCAGCTTTGATTTAAAGGCATCGTTCGGTTCCACTCCCGCGTGCTTGAGCATCTGCTCGGCTCGAAGCCCTATATTTCTCGAGTCTCTGTAAAAATTATCATCCTTTTCGGATCCGGTCCTATAAGAATTAATCCTGTCACCTTGTGAGAGATGAAAACTCACCTTCGAAATAATCCTCCGTAACTCCTTCGATCCGCAGGATTCACACACCAGCCCGTCAGGATCATCATATCCCCTGACCAGCGTGCTTACTATTGTCCCGCAGGAACTGCATTCGTATTCATAAATAGGCATGGAGAGAAAATAGCATTTTTATGAGGCATTCTCAATCCCTTATTGTGAGAAAAAAGTAATTTGATACTTTACGGAAGAATCCATGTGAAATCGCACAGAAGTCAAACGCATCGGACAGAAATGCCTTCTGCTGCCAGATATTTTTTAATTTCGGCCAGACGATACTCTCCATAGTGAACCATTGATGCAATAAGAGCCGCATCAGCACCCGCTTCAACAAAAACATCACGCAGGTGCTCCGGTTTTCCCGCGCCACCCGATGCAATTACCGGGATGGAGACACGTTCTGATATCATGGAAGTCAATGCCAGCTCGTAACCTAGCGTTGTTCCATCGGCATCAATTGAATTCAGGCAAATCTCGCCGGCCCCCATATCTTCGGCTCTTTTCGCCCACTCCAGGGCATCAATGCCAGTATACGTTCGCCCCCCATTTATCACTACTTCGTAATGCGAAGCAATATCAGAACGAGCGGGCACTTTTTTGACATCCATTCCCAGAACGATGCACTGGGTTCCGAAAGCTCCGGCACCCTGCCTTATAAGTTCCGGATTCAGAACGGCCGCCGTATTCACGCTTATCTTCTCGGCACCGGCTTGTAATACCGCTTCCATATCTTTGAGAGTGCGAAGTCCCCCTCCCACTGAAAAGGGAATGAAAATGTTTTCCGCTACGGCATTCACAACGTCGATCACTATATTCCGTTTCTCGTGAGAGGCGGTGATATCATAAAAAACAAGTTCATCAGCCCCTTCTTCATAGTATTTGACCGCCATTTCGACAGGATCACCAATATCAATATTCCCTTCGAATTTGATGCCCTTGGTCGTCATACCAGCTCTTACATCAAGGCAGACAATAATTCGCTTGCTTAACACGGCTCGACAACTCCATTCCATTCGGAAAAATTTTTGAGCAGACGAAGACCCGCGGGGCCGCTTTTTTCAATGTGAAACTGGACGGCTATTACATTGTCCCGGCCGATAATAGACGAAAATTCAATTCCATAAGCTGTTACAGCAATTACATCGCTCGATATAGCACATGCAGCATAATAGGAGTGGACGAAATAAAACTGGTCTTTGCGGTCAATTCCGGCCAATACCGGATGCGGGCGAAGAACGGCTATGGAATTCCATCCCATATGAGGCACTTTTAAATGGCTGTTCCGAAATCTCAGTGCTGCTCCGGGAAGGATTCCCAGACAAGGCACACCTCTGTCTTCTTCACTCGAATCGAGCACTATCTGTGCCCCGAGACATATACCGAGAAACGGTTTTTTCAAATAGACCGCTTCTTTGATAACCGAGTCGAGACCGCGCGATGTGATTGTCTGCATTGCCGAAGCTGCCGCACCGACTCCTGGAAAAACTACTTTATCTGATGATAAAATTTCGCGGGGCTTCGCGGTAATCCGGCAGCGTATCCCGAGATAACCGAAAGCACGTGCGACCGACTTCAGATTTCCCGCACCATAATCTATTATTGAAATCATTTCAGAACCCGTTTTTCATCCCGATTGTCCCGACAATTTTGCGGGCTATTATATCGGCGCTTTCCCCTAATAATGTTGCCGCCGAACAGGTTTCAACCAGGCTGTCTCTCCAGGAAACATTATATTCGCTCACAAAATCTATAATCCTGTTGAACTTTTCTCCCAGAATCTCTTTCTTTTCTTCTATACTGAGCGTATCATTGAAATCCACATGCGCCAGAAGAACTTTTCCTGTTATCCCATTATCGTTGATAAGAGGTATTATTACAAAAGGCGCTCCATCTGACTTTCCCAGTCCGGCATAGACATCTCCCGTGCTGACAATTGCCCTTTTGGTCCCCATCAGTTTTCGGCTTTTTTCGATCCTTGAAATCATAGTCGTGGAAATACCTCCTCTTTCGGTAATTGAAATAGTAGATATTTCCTGAGGCTTACCCTCGAAATCAAGATTTTCCACAGTATAAAGCGTGTATCCCTTTATACCCTGCACTGCCTTCTGGATCCGCTGCAAAGCCGTGGCATTTTTTCCGGTCATATTTTCGAGTGAAAATCCCAGAGCTCGCATGAGATCGGAAACCGCACCTTTCGGAATCTCTTCTTTCCTGCTGGTACCGACAGTGACGGTTTTTGCCTGGTGGCGAACGGCATCAATCGGCCTCGCCAATTCGTCTATGGCATGTCCGACTGCGATATCAAGCATATCGATGGGCGATGATGAGACCCGCTTTCCTCTGAAATCGGTCCAGAAATCTTCCAATGGAAGCTTCCCGGACGCATATTTCAGCAGCAAAGCAATATCAGCGGCACTTTCGGCACTTAACGCAGACAAAAAACCTCTGTCTTTTCTTTCATGAAATTCAAGAGAAAAAACCTCTATGCTCCTTCGTAAATCCGGGTCTTCAACTTGTTCGAAAAGGCGTGCACCGGCAGTCTCCATGGCTATGATTCTTTTACTCAATTCGCTTCTAAAATTACGGAACAGCAAAGCTTCTTCATCAAGGCTGCATGCGGCATAGTATCCCCAAAGGTGACCTGCCAGCGTGTTGAGTATCACAGAGACGGGATAACGTGAAGCAGGGACTTCAATAACTCCATCGGCAATTCCCTCGAATCTTTTTTCTCCTTCTTCTGTAATAACGGCAACAGATGAAGCATGAGCTTTGAATATGGCAACATCTTTGACTAAATCTCCCACGACCGGTTCAGGATTTCCCGCTGCCAAAACCAAAATAAAAGGTTCCGATGAAAGATCGATGTGCTTTTTGTCTTCCACCGTATCGGAAGATATCGTCTTATAACAAAGCTCGCTCAGCTTGATTCTCACTTCATCCGACGCGACCTTATTCGGTCCGCTTCCTACGACGGCCCAGTAGCGTTTTTTCTTCACTATTTCCCAGGCGGATTGTTTGATATCTCCCCGTGCTGCAATCACCTTTTTCATCAAATCCGGACAGCGTTCCAGATCTTTCAGCTTTCGCCATGCAGCTTCTTTTTGTACGGTTCCCATATGACACGCAAAAAAGAGTGCCAGTATATACCCTGCTGTCACCTGAGCATAAAACGCCTTGGTAGAGGCCACCGACATTTCGATATCCCGACCGTCACTTGTATAAAAAACCCCATCGACCATATGGGTGATATCGGATTGCCTCCGGTTTACGATGGCAATAAGATGTGCCCCCCGCCTGCGGGCCATTGCAACGGCCCGGTTAGTGTCGGTTGTCGTTCCTGACTGAGTCACTGCTATCACAAGACAGTCACGAAAATCTCTCTCCGCAAGAAATCCGCTTAATTCGGATGCCCTCATAGCTCCTATCCGGATAGATGTGCTTTTAAGATAGAATCCCAATGCATCAGCAATACCTGCTCCGGCAACAGCAGCCGTTCCCTGCCCTATTACGAAGATGCGCTTTATTCTGCCTTCCGCGAGCGCACGTTTCAATTTATCGGTGACTATATCCTCTCCGAGATTAAAGATTACTTCCGGAGTTCCGCCATCATTTCGTATCCGATACTTTCCTCTCATAGTCTTCTTCATAGACAGAGGCGCTTCAAGAATTTCTTTCAGAAGATAATGGGGGTGATTTCTTCTATCGATATCCCTTGTCGTGATCTCGGCCTTTTGTATCTTATCGGCAAGCTCAAAGGAATGCCCGTCATAATAAAACGCTTCAATTCCTTCTATGCCTCCCTTGCCACCGCTGTTGAGAATAAATATCTGACCTTTTGTAGAAGAATCACCTGCAATACGCTCATTTTCTCCATCCATCTTAATGAAATCCGGCACGAGTTCCACAAGGCCGTAGATCTCCGAAGAATATACATAATGAGAATCACATAGCCCCACATAAAGAGACTGACCGCCTCCGCGCAGAGCCAGAAAGACTTTTCCCGGCTCAAGCGTACTCTGCATTGCAATCGCCTGGGATCCCTCAAAATCGTTGACAGCCAGACGGAACGCTTCTGCCAGTGAATGCCCGCACGCAAGATACCTCTCTATCTGCAGCGGAATTATTTTGGTATCTGTACTTACCGAATGGGCGATTTCGCCCGCATATTCTCTTTCGTATGCCTCCCGTAATGAAGAATAATTGTCAATATCTCCATTTAATACTACATCAATACACCACCCGCCTGACTTGCAGAACGGGTAATTTTCAGGAATGTATGGCTGCCCTGAACCGGAAAAAGCTACGAAGTTATTGACTGGATGACAATTTTCAATGGTTATTGCGCCTACTGAAGCCCATCGTGTATGGGCCATGAATGCTTTAGCTCCCTTTGCCTTCCCGAGCACCAGATTCAATATTGCATCGGAAGATACGGCCTTCCTTAAATAACGTGTATTTTCTCCAAGCTCCCCTGTAACTGAAGCGGTTTTATATACAAAGGCACAAAGAGGACTGCCCCCGGACCCGGGTAATGTAAGGCGAATTGTGCCGTCTAAAAGATCCCCCTGAACCGACCGCCGCTCGAATTCCTTGTAAAGCCCTCGTTTCTGCAGTTCTTCATGACATAATCGCCAGTCTTCATTCGTTTCGAAGTCGAGCATAATCTCAATCCCTGCGGAATCTCTCCCCCGTACCTCTATTCTGTCTATGCTATTGAGCAGGTAATCCAGTTTTCTGTAGGTACCAATCTCACCATCAGCCGGATTCATTGCATTTACCGTTCTCAACTCATTTACACGTGGAATGGCCGACAGAATATCACACTCAAAAGCCCAGGCAGAATCCTTGATTTGATTAAGCTGTCTATTAATATGCTCCAGTTGGCCTGTAGAAAAAAAATCGGCATTTGTATCGAGGAGAATTTCTTCCGATTTAACAAAACTGCCGAGTCTGGAAGAAAGATCTTCCAATGTCGCCGCCAAACGGCCGTCTTTGAACAGTGCCTCAAAAAGATCCGTATCCCGGAGGATGAAAAGCGTGTCATCAAGCCGTTTTTGATTTTCGGCATCCCCCAGATATTCTTCAGGTTTAAGGCTTAGATCAAGAATCTTTTTCAGGCCTTTCTCAAGAACAAGAGTAATTGATTTTTCAAGATCATCAATAATTGAAGAACAGGTTTTATCCTTTCGCTTCCAGGCAAGAATGCCTGCGAGGCCGCAAAAAAGAACATCCTGCCGAACCGGGAAAAAAACAATGGAATCATCAGGCACTCGGTGAACGTCCCGCCCGACATACACTCTCACGTGTATACGCATTGTAAATGCTGCATAAAACTTCCCTGCACCGCCTTTAACCAATCGATCAAATATATCTAAAAAACTTTTTTTCCCTATTTTGCTCATATCTTTTCCTTAGCCATCTGCACCCGCAAGCTTTTTTCTAGTGAAGCTTTTATAAATCGTGAAAAAAGCGGATGCGGTTTTGTCGGCTTCGACTTGAATTCGGGATGAAACTGGCATCCGAGAAACCATGGATGACCGGTGTGCTCCACAATTTCGACAAGCCGTTCATCCGGCGAAGAACCGCTGACGACGAGCCCGTGCCCGGCCAGCACGTCACGGTATTCGTTGTTGAATTCATACCGATGGCGGTGGCGCTCGCTTATCTCCCTTATGCCGTAAGCCTCGAAGGCGAGGGTATTCTTCTCGATGAGACACGGGTACGCACCCAGGCGCATAGTCCCTCCAAGATCGACCACCTCTTTCTGTTCGGGCAGAAGATCGATGACAGGGTAAGGAGTTTCGGGATCGAATTCGGTGCTGTTTGCCTTTTGAAAACCGCACACACTGCGGGCGAATTCGACCACCGCCATCTGCATACCGAGGCAGATCCCGAAAAAGGGAATGCCGTTGACCCGGGCGTATTGAATTGCCTGGATCATTCCTTCTATTCCGCGCTTTCCGAATCCGCCGGGAACCAGGATTCCCCCTGTTTCCTCCAGCTTGCCTCCCAGCCCCTCCCGCTCTATAGCCTCCGCATCGACAAATCTCAATTTTACCCTGCAATCGTTCGGGATGCCACCGTGAATCAGCGCTTCATTGAGGCTTTTGTAGGAATCGGTCCAATCCACATATTTCCCTATAATGGCGATTGTCACTTCCGCTGCCGGGTTTTTTATCTTCTCCGCCACCCGCTCCCATTCATCGAGGCGGGGCTGTCCCGTCCAGATATTCAAGAGCTCTACAACCTTCTGATCGAGACCCTCTTTATGAAAAACCAGAGGCACTTCATAGATGTTTTCCACATCCTTGGCCGTAAACACCGATTCCACTTCGACATTGCAGAAAAGAGCTATCTTCTTTTTTATTTCATTCGAAAGGAAATCCTCGGTGCGGCAGAGCAGAATATCCGGCTGAATGCCGATCTCCCGCAACGCCTTGACACTGTGCTGGGTGGGCTTCGTCTTTACCTCGCCCGCCGTCTTGATGTACGGCACCCAGGTCAGGTGGATGAAAATAGCATTCTGCCTTCCCGCATCGTTCTTGAACTGCCGTATTGCTTCCAGAAAGGGAAGGCTTTCGATATCGCCTACGGTGCCGCCGATTTCGACGATGGCCACATCGGAATTCACCGCCCCCTTTCGTATGCACTCCTTGATCTCGTTCGTGATATGGGGGATGACCTGGACGGTCCCGCCGAGATATTCGCCCCGCCGCTCCTTCGAAATGACCGAAAAATACACCTGTCCCGTGGTGAGGTTGTTGCATTTCGTCATGGAGCAGGAAGTGAACCGTTCGTAATGCCCGAGGTCGAGATCGGTTTCCACACCATCGTCGGTTACGTACACTTCGCCATGCTGAAAGGGATTCATGGTGCCGGGATCGACATTTATATAGGGATCCAGCTTCTGATTGCTGACCTTGAGCCCCCTGCATTCCAGAAGCGCACCGAGAGACGCCGCAGCCAGCCCCTTGCCAAGAGAAGAAAGAACTCCACCGGTTACAAAGATATATTTGGTTCGCAACATTCGGGCACCCTCCCTTGCATCTGCAGGCCGTCATTTTACATCTTTAATGTCCAAGGCCTACAGCAATCATATCATACTGCTCAAAATAAATTGAATCGCACATCGGCCGCTTCGATTCTATCCCGCGGGTTCTCCGACCGCAGGAATAAATTCCGGCTGCATGGCGCCCCGCGGGCACACGGCCACACAGGTATAACACATGGTACATGTATTCGTATCGATAGTGAATATTTCACCGTTGCGGGAAAGCGCTCCCTGAGGGCAATGCTCGACACAGGTATCACAAAAAATACACGTTCCGCAACTGAGGCATCTGTCGATCTCCGACCGGCCGTCTTCGAAATAGACGGTATGAACCCGTTTTTTGGAAACCGGTATCTTTGCGGGATAAATAAAGGTCTCACCCTTGAGCATGGCATGTATTTCCATGGCGGCGAGCCTGCCTTGTCCTATCGCATCGGTAGCGAGCCCGGGCCTTCGGATATCGCCGCAGGCATATACTTTGGGATTGCTCGACATGAAGGAATGCTCCGCCGTCGCCACATAGCCCCGTTCATCGAGGAAAACCGTATCACCGAGAAAGCCCGCTTCGGGCGCTTCGCCGATGCTGAAAAAGACTACATCCGCCTCGAGCGAGCCGCCCCCCTTGAAATAGATTGTTGTGTCATCGAGACGCTCGATCATCTGCGGCCAGAGGATTTTTGTCCCGAGTTCCCGGGCCAGCTCGAGTTCCTTGCCGAAGGCAAGCGGTTTTTGAATATCGAGAGCGGCGACCGCCGTCGCCCCCAGCCGCCAGGCCTCGCAGGCGATATCCATACCCACATTGCCGGCGCCGATGACGGCCACTTTTTTCCGCGAAAGATCGGGGGCGTTTCCGTCATTGATGGAAACGAGAAAGTCCAGTCCCGATACTATTCTGTCGCCTCCCGGATAGGGAATCCTCTTCGTTTTATGTGCGCCGGCGGCAACCAGCACGGCATCGCTCTTTTTAACGATTCCGGCGAATGATTCCTTATCCACGAACGTTCCAAGATGAAAGGTAATGGGGAGCTTTTGTATCCGCTCCATATCGCGCCCCAAGCAGTCGTCGGACAGTCTGGCTCTCGGGATGGCGCTTCTCACCTTGCCGCCGAGATCGTCCCTTCCTTCGTATACCTCGACCGCGTACCCGCGGCGCGCAAGCTGCCAGGCGGCGGAAAGCCCTGCCGGACCTGCGCCGATTACGGATACCTTCTCCGGCCGCAGTTCTTTCGGAAGAACGGGATCGAAATCGGGGTAATATTCACGGGCCATGTCCTGAATCCGCACAGGCCCGTCTATCATGTTCCTGCTGCAGGCTTCCATGCACAAGGCGGGACAGACGGTACCGCAGACGGCCATGCGGAAGGGCGAATATTCATCCATAAGGAGCTGCGCTTCCCTGAGCTTTCCGTCTTTAATCAGGTTCAGAAATACAGGAGTCGGAATCCCTGTGGGACAGGCCGCGGCGCAGGGAGGCGTCAGATTGAAATGGTGCGGGGGTTCATCCTTTACGTTCATGCCCGGCGTATAGAGCTTCCCGAACGGCCGCTTCCCCTTTTTTGTAATTTTAACGAAGGAACCTTTGCCGATCTTTGCCGGATCGAGATCGAATTCGGCGGCATATTCTTCGAGAATTCGATCGAGAAACAGGCGGTCCTCGTCATCCATTCCCGCAAAGACGGCGCCGATGCCGAGCTGGTGAAGCGCCACCTGACCCCTCACATAAATGGCGCCGCCGTGAATGCCCGTGCCAGTGGAATTTCCCACCGGCGATTCCTTTCGATTCTGAAGATTGAGCACGACAATCCGTCCGCCGGCCATGTATTCGCCGCAATAATCCTTGGTGGTCCCTCCGATGACAAGAATCGGGATCTGCTCCAGATACTCCTTCATATGGATGCCGGCGCGGTATTCCACATCGCCCTCGATAAAGAGCTTGCCGCCGCGCATCGAATGGCCGGGTATCTCGCCGGCCTTCCCGTGGACCACTATTTTTCCGGCATTCATGGTATTGGCCACGCCGTCCTGGGCGTTGCCATAGACCCTTATTTCCGGACCGTTCATAAAGGCACCGAGGTCCTGCCCCGGTACTCCGTGGATGGCGAATTTCGCATCGGCGCTGATTCCTCCGCCGATATAGCGCTGCCCCAGGACCCCCGTGAGGACGATTTCCCGCTCACCCCGGGAAAGCGATTCCCTGATCTGCCTGTTTACCGTTTTATAATATAGATTGCCTGTATTAATAGTGATCATCTCATGCCCCGGCATGCTTTATTCCAAGAATTCTCAGCTCTTCATCATTCAAGGCCACTCCTCGAAGTCTGTCCCTGTTTCCCCTCAGGGCCTCGATGGCGCTGATTCCCATCGACCCCATCAGTTCCTTTATCTCTTCTCCCCAGGCGCAAAGCAGATTTGTAAGCGCTGCCGCCGCCAGCGCCACATCGATCCGCTCGGCAAGTCCCGGTTTGTTGGTGGTGATGCCGTAAGGACACCTACCGGTAAAACAGCGCTGGCACATGTTGCATCCCAGGGCAACAAGGACCGGCGTCGCCACATAGACGGCATCCGCTCCCAGGCAGATCGCCTTGAGCACGTCCGAAGACGACTGGATGCCGCCTGACGCCACGAGGCTTACGGTATCGCGGATTCCCTCATCCTTGAGCCGCATGTCGGCCGCCGAAATGGCAAGCTCAATGGGAATGCCCGTATTCTGGCGTATCTGGAGCGGTGTGGCCCCCGTGCCGCCTCGAAAACCGTCGACGGCGATGATATCGGCGCCGGCCCGCGCCACGCCGCTGACGATCGGCGCCACGTTGTGGACGGCCGATATCTTTACCGAAACGGGCACCTTGTACTCCGTCGCCTCTTTTATTGCATAGATGAGCTGGCGGAGGTCCTCGATAGAATAGATATCGTGATGCGGCGCCGGTGAAAGGGCGTCGCTTCCCATTGGGATCATGCGCGTCTTCGATACGGCCTCGGAAACCTTTTCTCCCGGCAGGTGGCCCCCGATGCCCGGCTTCGCCCCCTGGCCTATTTTGATCTCCACGGCCGAGGCCGATTTCAGGTAATCCTCACTGACACCGAATCTTCCCGAAGCGACCTGTACGATGGTGTTGGCGCCGTAGCCCCTCAATTTTTCGTGAAACCCGCCTTCCCCCGTATTCCAGTAGGTGCCGACCGCCTTTGTCGCGATTGCCTCCGCCTCGTGCACGCGCAGGTTGAGGGCGCCGAAGCTCATCGCGCCGAACATGATGGGCATCTCGAGCTTGAGCTGGGGACCTATTTCTCCCCCATAGTGATCCGGTTTCCTTCCCAGATAGCGTCGAATCTCCATCGGTTCCCGCAGGGGGTCGATCGAGGGGTTGGTGACCTGGCAGGCATCGAACATGATGTGATCGAAATATCGCCGCTGCGGTCCCGTGGCGCCGCTCCCCACCAGCAGCACGCCCCCTTCCGATTTTGCCTGCCGCCAGATATTGCCCACATGTTCCCTCGTCCAGTAACCGTGCGACGTGTACATTGGGCTCTGGACGATGTGAATGGCCCTCTGCGGGCACATCTTGACGCAACGCTGGCAGGCGTTGCAGGAGGACAGATTCGCCCAGGGCCTGTACTGAACGGCTCCGTTTCTCCCCTTTACAGGCTTCAGCGAGATTTCCCCGAAGGAACATTCCCGCACGCACTCGGAACAGCCGTTTTCATAATCGCACCGTTCAAGGTCGAATTCGGGATGAAACTCCGGTATGACATCCCAGTTGTGGTTCATTTCGTTCATGACGGCACCTTCCGATCGGTTTCGGCGGCAAGATGCAAAAGCACCGGTTCCCCTCCTCTGGGCGACCAGATTCTGTCGACGTCGGAAGACAGGAACCGAATGCTGCATTCCTCCGAAGAGGCATAGTAGGTATTCCCCGCCTGGGCGCAGACCACCGGCCGAAGCTTGTTCCTGTCGTTGAGGACGATGGCACCTTCTTTATGGGTGAGCACGATGCCGAAGGGGCCGTTCACGATGGCCGATCCGTAGGTCTGCCGAAGATAGCGCTTCTTTTCATCCTTCGTCCGGTCGATCTCTTCCCAGAGCGGCGGGGCCATCACGCAGCAGGCATCCCCTTCGGACAGGCCGTCGCGGCGGCTAAGCTTATCATAGATATATGAAATGACTTCCGTATCAGTCTGAAGGAGGCAGTAATATCCGTACATCTCGAGCCATCTGACATTCGTGCCGTAGCTTGTGATTTCACCGTTATGCACCACGGCCTTGTCCAGAATCGTGAATGGATGGGCGCCGCCCCACCATCCCGGCGTGTTGGTGGGAAAACGGTTGTGCGCAGTCCACATATACCCCCTGTAATCCTCGATTCGAAAATAATCGCCGATATCTTCGGGATATCCCATGCCTTTGAAGACACCGACATTCTTTCCCGAGGACACGACAAAGGCGTCATTCATGCGATTGATATGCATGACGATATCTATTATGAAATCTTCCTCCGTCTGCTCCGGGGCCATGAACTCCTCGATGGGCTTCAGAAAATACCGTTTCATGTAAGGCCCCCGGGGGATTCGCCTGTTGGGATAGACCGGGATCTGTTCCGATTGATAGATGACGGTCCTGGTTTTCAGGTAATCCTCAATTCTCGCAACGGCGGGACTGTTGTGATCGCCCTCGTACATGATATGGAAGGCGTACTTGTCTTTGTTCTCCGGATAGGCCCCGTAGACGGCGAAGCCGCCTCCCAGGCCGTTTCCCCGGTCTTTCTGGATACGGATTGCTTCTTTTATGTAGCTTCCGTCTATCATTTTTCTGTCCGTGTTGACGATACCGACAATTCCGCACATTTTTTATACACTCCCTGTTGCCAGTCAGCTGCCGCTCACTGTTTTTCTTCCTATACGCTGCAAATTTCGATGAGCCAGAGAAAATTTCCGTAAATCGCCCGCGTCTGAATCTCGAGCTCGGCAGCCATTTGTTCAAAGTGCCTGATGTTCTTCTCCCGTTGTGCCGTCTTTTCCGTCCATTCCACCAACATGCCCGGCGTCACGTCGAGATGAAAGTGAAGTCCGTAGGCATTCCCGTATCGAAAGGCCTGAACCGGGCTTTCATTCGATCTGGCAAGGTGAAGCGCTCCCTTCGGCAATTCAATCGAATCATCCTGTATATGAAAAAAATTCATCGATGAAGGAAGCCCGTAAAAAAGTATGTCCCTGCGGCCCTCACGGGTGAGATCTATCCTCGACCAGCCAGCGTGCCGCCGTAAATCATTTTTTACAGGAACATGACAAGCCCGGGCCAGAATACGGGCCCCCAGCGATATGCCGAGAACAGGAGTAGTATTTTTAAGCGCCAGCTGCAGCAGAATTATTTCCTCTTCCATAAAATTTTCGCAGCCTTCCACAGCCTTATCGCCCATGCTCACAATTCCGTCAAAGCCGGAAGGGTCTCTCGGCATAACGCATCCCGGGAAAGGATTCACGATTGTAAGTTCTACTCCGTGAAATCTCATGAAATCCCATGTCAGGGACGAACCATCAGATTCGTTATGAGCAATGAAAAGAACTTTCATGTTCCCTATAGTATCGGAAGATACTTCTCCAGTTCGTAATCGCTCACCTGTACCCTGTACAGGTCCCATTCAATCTTTTTGTTTTGAATAAACTTATTGAAAATATGATCGCCCAGCGCTTCCCGCACCACTTCACTCTTCTCCGTATAGGTAATCGCTTCACCCAGGCTGCCGGGCAGCGAATCGATTCCGCGGGCTGCCCGCTCGGCAACACCCATCTCAAAAATATCTTCTTCTATGGGATCCGGAAGTGTATATCCCTCCCGTATTCCCTTTAAACCTGCTGTCAGCATGGCGGAAAAGGCCAGATACGGATTGCAGGCAGGATCGGGACAGCGGAATTCCATCCGCGTTGCCTGCGATTTTCCCGGCCTGTACATGGGAACACGTACCAGGGCGGAACGGTTTCTGCGCGCCCAGGAAATATAAACCGGCGCCTCATATCCGGGAACAAGCCGTTTATAGGAATTCACCCACTGTGCGACTACACAGCAGATCTCCTTGGCATGCCTGAGCAAGCCGGCAATATAGCTCTTACCGATAGCAGACAAGTAATATTTATCATTCTCATCAAAAAAGGCATTTTCATCACCCTTAAAAAGGGATTGATGCACATGCATGCCGCTTCCGTTTTGCCCGAAGAGGGGTTTGGGCATGAATGTGGCGTAATACCCGTGCTTCGCGGCCACCTCTTTTACAATCAGGCGGTAGGTCATGGCGTAATCGGCCATTGTGAGACCGTCGCTGTAGCGGAGATCTATTTCGTGCTGGCTTGGAGCAACTTCATGATGACTGTATTCAACTTTGATGCCCATGCTTTCGAGATCGAGAATCGTATCGCGGCGGAGATCGCTGTCAACGTTGAGCGGCGTCTGATCGAAATATCCGCCTCGATCGAGAATCTGCGGCGCTCCGGTATCACTTTTGAAGTAAAAATATTCAAGCTCGGGACCCGTATAAAATTTGAACCCCATTTCAGCAGCTTTTGAAAGCTGCCGTTTCAAAGCATATCTCGGATCTCCTTCATAGGGAGTTCCGTCCGGATTAAGTATATCGCAGAACATTCTTGCCACATTCATTCCTCTGTTTTCCCTCCAGGGAATAAGGGAAAAGGTACCGGGATCAGGTTTTGCGATCATGTCGCTCTCTTCGATCCGGGCGAATCCCTGAATGGACGATCCGTCAAAGCCCATCCCTTCGCTGAAGGCAAGATCCAGTTCTTCGGGGGATATGGAAAAACTCTTCAGCATGCCCAGGACATCGGTAAACCAGAGACGGATAAAACGAATGTTTTTATCCTTTACTTCCTTCAATACATATTCCTTATTCTTTTCCATCATACCTCCTCCTTTTCGGCTTTTCCGGCCTCTTGCTGTCTCTTGATGAGATACGCAACATCAGTGCCAGAAATAACGGCTCTTGAAAATCTTTGTAACATGATGATACTAAAGGAAATATTTTGATAATACGTTACATGGTGACGTAGAGAGGATTTTTAAAAATTACATTTTGGTAGGGGGTAACAGCAATACCAACCTTCAGGTACGAAATCTCTTGAAATCAATCTCGTACTTTTTCAGCCGCAAACCGATAATCCTTTCGCTTGTTTTGAGAATTCTTGCCGCTTCAGCCATGTTTCCACGTGTTGCCTTCAATGCGTCCATAATCAGATCTCTTTCCAGATTATCCAGTTCTCCCTGAAGAGTTCCGAAAGGAATAGTTCCCGTATAGGCGGAAGTTTGCAGCGAAGGAGGAAGATGATATCCGTATATGACACCCTCATTGCTCACTACAACGGCTCTTTCAATCGTATTTTCAAGTTCACGCACATTACCCGGCCAATGATAACTCATGAGCATATCGAGGGCATGTGTACAAATACGCTGAATACGTTTGTTGTTCGCACGCGAGAACCGGTCCACAAAATGATCTGCAAGAAGCGGTATATCCGTTTTGCGCCCCCGTAAAGGGGGTATATATATCGGAAATACGTTCAGGCGGTAATAAAGATCTTCTCTGAATTTTCCCTCTTTGATCAATTCTTCGAGATTTCTGTTCGTTGCGGCAATAACCCGAACATCCACTTTGGTCGTCGATGTGGCGCCGACTCTTTCAAATTCCCTTTCCTGCAATACTCGAAGAAGCCTGATTTGTACCATTGGGGGCAGATCGCCCACCTCGTCCAGGAAAATGGTGCCGCCCGATGCCAGTTCGAATCGTCCTTTGCGCTCCGCTATGGCACCTGTAAAAGCGCCTTTCTCATGTCCGAACAGCTCGCTTTCCAGAACGGTTTCCGGAAGTGCCGCACAATTTACTTTTATCAGAGGTCTGTTCGCTCTCATGCTGTTATAATGAATTGCATTTGCGACGAGTTCCTTGCCGGTGCCGCTTTCTCCCCTGATCAGCACTGTGGCGTTTGTCTTCGAAACCTGGGCAATAAGCCCGTACACCTCCTCCATCCCCTTCGATTTCCCAATGATATTCGCCGGGTGAAAACGTTCTTTCAATTCGTTTTGAAGCCGCAAATTTTCCTGAATCAATATCTCCCTTTCTTCTTGATTTTCTTGCCGCAGCTTTACAGCCTGCGCAACCATTGAAGCAATCAGCGAAAGCAGTCGTACATCCTCCTTGAGCGATATGGATTCATCAAAGAGCCTGTCCGCACTCAACGTGCCGATCACCTCAGTCCCTATTTTAATCGGAACACAGATAAACGATATGTCTTTTTTCTGCAGGCCTTTACGGGATTCAGTGCGATCGAGAAACTGCGGCTCATCGGAAATATGGGGGACCATCATCGGCTGTCCTGTTTCAACTACTTTTCCGATCACACCTTCCCCGATCTGATACCGGCCTCTTTTTTTCTGAATCTCCGAAAGGCCGTGTGCAGCTTCTATCCATATTTCACGGGTGCGCCTGTTGAGAAGAGCAAGCATCCCGCGGGACATTCCCATCTTTTCCGCCAGGGCGTTCAGGACAGGCCCCACAACCTCGCGAAGGTCCATGCTTCGCCCAAGGACCTTATTTATCTCCCAGAGAAGGGAAAGTTCTTTTACCTCCCGGTTGAACTGCGGTTCTTTCATCGCTGTTTTCATCTTTTCCATTTTTATCCTTCACGTATCGGGGTTATAACTTGGGGTATACTTACGGATTTATCCGGAGATCTGAAAAGTTTCCTGCCGTCGATCTTACACCACAGAAACTCGATTATGACAAGGCTTCGTGAAAAGCTCCGGATGCAAGCACGGGGATGAGGCGTACACAGGAATGTGACGCAGTGACGGAGAAGAAGCGCAATGCAGCATATGGATTTTTTCATGAAACCGTCAATACTACCTTCTGCAAGATTTTAGTGATACTACCATATTGTAGGGACTTGTTCAAACTCTACATATCCTGCGGTGCAAAATATTTATTTCATCCCATGAGGTCTGAAATATTAAAATAACAAAATTACCAATGCAAGACTCGTTTTCGATCAGACTCGTTTTCTATCCGGGATGTGACTGACAAAAAGGCATGTCTTACTCTCTTTAATTTACATGGCGAGATCCTACCGTTCAGTATTTTGAACATTGTGAATTAACATTTTGGTTGTTTTTTTCGAGGACACCGCACCTATAGAATCATGCCGAACCGGGGAATGGTCCGATATCCGGGCATCAAGCACCGGAATTGTTAATAAATTTTTATTTATATATTGCAAATACTTAGCATTCATTCTTCTCAAACAGATTTTAGAATTCTCATGTCATCCGGCCGATCCTGGCAAGCCTATTGCTTTCAATGGAACCCAAAGAAAGGCCTCAAATCCAACCATTTGGTTGATAAAGGCAAAAACAAAAGGCGAACCGTATTCTCAACATTTTTTTCAGAATACGGTTTCGTCCGGAAAAGTGAGGTTATTATGGATACGATCAGTGCAGGCGATACCGCCTGGGTTCTTGTGTGCTGTTCTCTGGTACTTTTGATGACACCGGCCCTTGCTCTCTTTTACGGAGGCATGGTGCGCCGGAAAAACCTTCTTTCCACGCTGACCCTGAGCATGGCCTTTATGGCTCTCATCGGCGTGCAGTGGGTCCTTTTCGGCTATTCCCTTTCCTTCGGTCCCGACATCCTTGGCATTGTAGGGGGATTGAATTTCGCCGGCCTTCTGGGCGTCGATGCGCTTCCCAATGCACACTACAGCGAAACGATACCCCAGGGACTCTTTGCCGCCTTTCAGATGATGTTCGCCATCATCACACCCGCTCTTATTACAGGCGCATTCGTGGAACGCATCAAATTCAAGGGATTTCTGCTTTTCAGCCTCATCTGGGCCACCGTGATCTATGATCCGCTCTGCCATTGGGTATGGGGGGCAGGGGGATGGCTGAGGGAAATGGGGGTCCTGGATTTTGCCGGCGGTACAGTCGTTCATATCGCGGCAGGCTTCTCGGCCCTTGCCTTTGCCCTGGTGATCGGTCCGCGCAAGGGATTCAAAAAATTTCCCATGGAACCGAACAATATTCCCTTGACGGTGCTGGGAGCGGGACTGCTCTGGGTAGGATGGTTCGGATTCAATGCCGGCAGTGCGCTGGCGGCAAACGGCGTGGCCGTCAATGCGCTATTGACGACCAACACCTCGGGGGCTGCCGCCGCTTTAGTTTGGATGTTTCTTTCATGGCTCGACGGAAGGCCTTCAACTCTCGGAATCGCCACGGGGATGATCGTCGGACTTGCGGCGGTTACGCCTGCCTCAGGGTTTGTTTCGCCGCTTGCGGCCCTGTGCATCGGCGTGACTGCGGCGCCTCTTTCCTATTATGCCATGAGATTCAGAGAAAGGCGGAGTCTCGATGAGTCCCTTGACGTATGGGCCTGTCACGGAATTTCGAGCATCTGGGGCATGATTGCCACCGGTCTTTTTGCGACAACCGCCGTCAATGCCGCAGGTGCGAACGGTCTCTTTTTCGGCAATCCGGGACAAATCATGATTCAGCTCCTTGCTATCGCTGTCACTATCGTCTTTTCTTTCGGCGGAACATACATTATTGCCCGCTTTCTTCATGCGAGCATCGGCCTGAGAGTAAGCCCGATGGAGGAGGAAGTGGGGCTGGACATAAGTTCCCACGGAGAGAGGGCCTATCAATAACATTCAGATAATTTATGGAGACACAAAGATGCTTAAAAAGATAGAAGCGATCATTCGCGACAGCAAAATCAACGATGTCAAGGATGCCCTTAACGAAATAGGCATCAAGGGAATGAACATCTTCGAAATACGGGGACACGGCCGCCAGGGTGGCATTCAGCTGATCGGGCGGTCCGGCACCTATCAGGTGGATATGCTCCCTAAAACACAGGTCAATATCGTATTGAGTGAAAGAAATGTAGAAGAGACCATTAAAGCCATCTGCAAGGCCGCCTGTACCGGTGAACCGGGAGACGGGCTTATCTTCATCTATCCTGTAGAGGAAGTCATCCGCATCCGCACGGGCGAACGGACGCAGGAGGCAGTGGCCTACCCCGGCGATATCGATGAAAGAAAGGGAATTCTGCCGCTAAATAAACCATGAGGATTAAAAATGAAGCACAATGCAGCATATGGACTGCTGAATAAGTGAATGCGAGAGCTCATTGATTTTCCGACTCACAGATTTGCCCGGCTCAGACCTGTTTCGACCATGCTGCGTCTCGCGAAGCTTTCCCCGGCAATTGCCGCTATTGCAGCTTCAGAAAAGAGGAATTTTTGAAAATATCGTTCATTTCACAAAAATGCTTGACTGTTGCCCTGCTTATACCTACACTTCATGCGAATGCAAAATAAATCATCGATATTTTCCGCGCAACACGCAACAGTGTTTTCATTTAATTGAAAAGGAGCAGAAGTGAAATGAATTCGGGGCATAGAGAAGAAGACATGTCAGTGTATCTACAGCCGACTTTTACTATCGAATCGGCCCATGAGGCAGTAATCGGACGCGCAGAAGAAATAACGGCAGGCTGCCTGAGCGATACTGAAAAAGCAGTAAAGCTTTTTTATTTTGTGAGGGATTCTATAAGATACAATCTCTTCATGATTTCAGTATTTGAAGAAGATTTCAAGGCTTCTCGGATTCTTGAATGGGGAAAAGGATACTGTGTACAGAAAGCTGTTCTTCTGACCTCTCTGGCGAGGGCAACTGGAATTCCCAGCAGAATGGCTTTTGCTAAAATTAGAAATCATCGGGTGCCGGAGCATATTGTCAAGGCGATGGGGTCGAATATATTCCCCCGGCATGGATACAATCAATTTTTTCTGAACGGAAAATGGATAAGTGCCGCCGCCACTTTCGACAAGGGGCTTTGCGAAAAGAACGGCCTTCCTACTGTTGAATTCGAAGGATCATCAGATGCCGTCCTCCCCGAGACAGATTTGGCTGGTAAACCCTACATCGAATACCTTGAAAAATTTCCAGCCTATGACGACCTGCCGTTCGACTGGATCGCCGAGATCATATCGCAACGAGTGGGCAAAGATAAACGTCCGTGGCTTTCACGAGAAGGATAACCGCCATTTCCGAATTGGGCTTAGGCATTTCCGATTCAGGGTATGAGGTTTTGACCGGCTCAGACCTTTTTTAATTATGAATCATTGAGGCTTCCTCGACCAACTCGAGTGTTGCGCCCGGCGCTCGCCGGGAAGGTTCTTCAAATCGACAATGAGGGGCCAAAAGCAAAGCTGATTTGCGGCCAAACTTCAGACTCTTAAATTGGAGAAAATTGGCTGTCGCATTATGTACCGATTGGAGACATCGGAACTTTCTTCGAAACCGTCAAATAGTGCATTCTCTTCAATTCCAGGCGAAAGTTTATGACAGAAAGAGAACTGATATTATTCAGACAGTGGTTTGAAACGTACGTAAGCGGATATCAAATAAAAAATAATCTGCTGCATCCCATGCTGGAACTGAAAAGGAAACACAGTTTTCGGGTTGCCGCGAATGCAAGAAAAATCGCTGCCGATACAGGTGCTTCCGAAAGCAAACAGAATCTGGCTGAAAGCGCCGGACTTGTACACGATGTGGGCCGTTTCCCGCAATTCAGCAAATTCGGATCATTTCGGGATACCGATACTGTAAATCACGGTATTTCAGGACGGGCTATCCTGGAATCACAAGATATCTTATTGCCGCTTCCTTCCGGTGAACGAACGCAGCTTTTGTACGCCGTGGAATACCACAATCGCAGTAAAACCGACATACCCTTCAAATCCGGCCGGAATTGGCTGCTGAAAGTACTAAGAGATGCGGATAAGCTTGATATAATGGAGCTCACATTGGGTTCCCTGGTTTCTGACGGTTTCAGTGATCTTTCAGATATGCTCCCTCACATCAGCCTCAACAGGGAGGTAACTCCCGAAGTCATACACGAAGCTCTTGCAACCGGTTCCGTTTCAATCGAAAGATTATCAACTCTCGCTGATTTTCTTATCATGATAGCAACATGGTTTTATGACCTCTATTATGTTCCGACTCGCAAACTTGCCCATGAACGAAGCATTTTTCTACGGATTCGGCAGGAATTACCCGACTCAAATGATATTGAGGAACTTTTTGCGGATATACTGGACTCGCAAAAAGCAGGAAGACTCAATTCTGAAACGGCTTCCTAAAAAGCTCCTCATGCCGGCCGCACTGGTATGAGAAAGTTCTACCTAAGTGATTGCAAGGCCCATTGATTTCCGATTTACAGGCGGTGTGCCCGCTAAGACCCGTGGTCGAAGTTGTCAAATAAGTCTATTGATAGAAAGCACCTTCAAGTATAATTTATTTGATTATTCTCAAGGCAGATACTTTTTCATTATCTCTGTATGATTCGAAAGGCATTATATGGCACATGAACATTTTGATGTCATTATTATCGGATCGGGTCCCGCCGGGCTTTTTGCAGCGATTCAGCTGGAGCGCCTCGGAATAAAGAGACTTGCCGTAATCGATAAAAACCCATATCCTGCAGGCGGACTTCTTAATGACGGAAAATTGAATTTCGATTACCGTATCGGAATTGATCTGGCGGAACTTTCGGTAAATCAAGACTCTGCGCGAGATCTCATTAAAGAAGTCAAAGAAATCTTTGTCGGGTTCCCGCAATGCCGGCAGGTAACAGCTGCAGGGATGAATGACAGAATAGAATCGTTAAAGAATATCGCTGAGGATAACGGTGTCGAGTTTATTGCGCCGGAGCAATGGCACTGGGGAACAGATAATGGGAAGGCTGTTGTCGATTATTTGAGAAATTTCCTCACATTTACCACACTTATTACCGGAGCGGAAGTTCTCTCAATCGAGAAGGCTACATGCGGTTTTTGCATACAAACCGCGCCAAAGGCGACCTATTCGGCAAATGTCATTCTCGCCGCACCTGGAAGGAGCGGAGCTTACTGGTTTCGCGATATGGCCGATATGCTGGGGATCACTCACACGTTCGGTCCGATTGATGTAGGGATCCGGTTCGAGCTGCAGAATAAATTCTATGACGCTGTCACCGAAATCGTATATGATCCGAAATTCATTTTTCGCACTGCCCGTCATAATGACAGGGTCAGAACCTTCTGTACCAATCCGGGCGGCCGTGTTCGCACCGAACACTATTTCAACTTCAAACTGGTAAACGGTGATGCTTTTTCCACTCGCAAAACCGGTAATACGAATTTCGCAGTCATCAATACCGTTGCCCTTACTAAACCCTTTTCGGATACAACCGAATATGGGCGCATGATAGCCAGGCAATTTCATCTCCTGGGCGACGGAAAACCTATTGTGCAGCGGATTGGAGACTTCAGAGAAGGGAGGAGAAGTTCTTTAGCGACATTTGAAAGCCGCACTCGCCACTTCGATTCGCTTACCGCTACCTATCGGGCCGTTCCAGGGGATATAACGCTCGGCATGCCGGCAAGAATAATTGATAACATATGGGAATCACTTAAAAAGCTTGACAAGATCGTTCCAGGTATTCTTCATCCCTCCAGTCTCATGTACGCGCCGGAGATAAAATTTTTTGATACACGGTTCCCCACTGACCGCAACCTGGAAACAGATGTTGAGGGCATTTTCGTGGCGGGTGATGGCGCCGGAAAAAGCCGGGGTATTGTAGGAGCAGCCATCTCCGGAATTATCGCAGCAAAAGGCATTTCACAAAAATTTTGACCACCGGGGAAATCCTCTCTTTTGATTCACGGTTCATTTTGGTGGTTCAGCTAAAAGTCCAAAAAGCGAATACATATGAAATGGCACGAGGAGAGGAAGAAAGATTTCTTTCGAGCACGGTCGAGACACAGGTCTGAACCGGGCAAAATTTCATATCCCTGAATGACAGAGAGCACAGCCGGTTACCGGGTTTTCCCCCATACAAACCCGATACTTTATCATCATTGACACCATTTTCTTTTTCTAACAGGGGGAAAGCATGGTTCGGAAAAAGAAAGATTGGAATACAGCCGTTGCTTTTTCGCTGCCATTTACGATTCTCAACATGAATTTTCAAGAAAATGGATTTCAGACATTTTTAATAACTTAAAAAAGGATGGTGTAGAAAAAGCCTTCTTTTTGCCGGGCGTATCCGCATTGCAGCCAGACATTTAGCAGTGCGTGCATTTCTACTTGTGTAAAGTAAAATCTGGTATTATTCCTGAGAGATGCCGAATCAGGTCTGAGGGGGGGGAATCCATGTATTCCATCATCAAATTGAGCGTGCCGCAAAGAACAAAAAAAGAGCACAAAGCTTTTTTTACGTAAGTACCGCAAATACTTAAAACTAAATTCGTAAAAAGCACCAAACAGACGGAAAGAAGGATATGACCGGCAAAATTCTCCATGTTCCCCCATACAGTTCCCTCCTTCGCTGTGAATGCTCCTTTACTACCAACAGAAATTTGCACTTGTATCAAGGAGGATTATGTAATGCCGTTTGAAAAGCAGTTAGATGAACTCAGGAACCGTAAAAAGAAAGCCTTGATGATGGGCGGTGAAAAGAAAGTGGCCAAACATCATGCCGAAGGCAAATACACCGCTCGTGAACGGATTGATGAGTTACTGGATTCCGGTTCTTTTTCTGAAGTCGGAATGCTCAACCATTCCGATATGCCGGGAATGGCTGAAAAAAGCCCTGCCGACAGCAAAGTGGGAGGATACGGTACGGTAAATGGAAGGCCTGTAGGAATAATTTCAGCTGATTTCACCGTTCTCGGGGCAACCTCAAGCCGAATCGCCTCACGGAAAGAGAGAGATATCAGAGAAACAGCACACCGGCATGGGTTTCCCATAATCTATTTAGGAGAAGCAGGCGGCGCCCGAATGCCCGATATCATGGGATCGGCCGGACTTGCATCGTATGGGGGCGGAGGGAAAAACACTTTTATAGAAAGTATGAGCCGTGTGCGGACTACACCCCTTGTCTCGGCAGTTCTGGGCAAGTGTTACGGTGCACCGACATGGAAGGCCTGCCTTTCAGATTTCGTTGTCATGGTTAAAGGAACCGCTATGGGTGTATCGGGACCGCGCATTGTATCGATAGCTCTGGGAGAAAATATTACCGATGAGGAGCTCGGAGGATGGAAGCTCCATGCAACAGTAACAGGTATGGCTGACCGAATTGCGGAAAATGAAGATGAATGTTTTCAGATTATCAAAGACTACTTGAGTTATATGCCATGCCATAATGAAGAACTTCCGCCTTTCGCTCCCGTGCCCGATGGTTCGGGAGAAGAAATGTCAGGCATTCTCGACCTGCTGCCGGAGAAACGCAACCGCACATATGATATGAACCGAATATTGGAAAGAGTGGTCGATAAAAACAGCCTTTTCCCGATAAAACCGCTCTTCGGCAAAACGGTAATCACTTCTCTGGCAAGAATTGAAGGTCACGTGACAGGAATCGTGGCAAACCAGCCCCGGTTCAATTCAGGAGCAATGGATACCGACGGAATAGAAAAGGTAATGAGTTTTCTTTGCCTGTGCGATTCTTTTAATATTCCGCTGATCTTTTTTGAGGATATCCCCGGATTTCTCGTAGGAAGGGAAGCGGAACGCAAGAGAGTGGGCGCCCATGTCATGAACTTTATGAACGCCCTGGCCCTTGTGACGGTTCCCAAAATAACAATAATCGTAAGAAAGGCTTACGGAATGGCCTACTGGAATATGTGCGGCTCGGGAAGCGGGGCGGATTCAATTGTTGCCTGGCCGACTGCAGAGATGAGCTTTGTTGATCCGGCTATTGCCGCAAACGTGGTTTTTGGTGCAATACCCGCACAAAGTCCGGAAGAACAGGAAGAAAGGATCAGAAAAATGGCTGAAGGAACTGATCCTTATGGCGCCGCTGGCCTGCATTTCATCCACGAAGTGATTGACCCGCAGGAAACGAGAACTCATATTATCCGGGTGCTCCGACAGGCACAATCCTTATCTAAAACAAAAGGAATAAGTGAACACCGGCTGGCCAACTGGCCGACCAAATTTTAAGCCGAGGCATTATCGCCGCTGAGAGGCTGTATCATATATGGGAAAAGCGATTTTCTCCATATCGAGCAGCCGGGAGATTCGAGTATTGTGTATTCAGTGTGTTCAGATTTCACGTTCACCGATAATTCATATGTGCGTGTGATACAGCCCGAAACGAGGGGGGGTGAGGCCGTGCAGTGTGGATAATGAATTTAGCAGAAATTCAGTGTAACACTATCCACTTACAGTAATCAAGATTCAGAATTCTTTATTTTTAAGCAGCTACCATATGTAAAAAAGGAGGTCATTTCATGAATAAGCACTATAAAGCACTCGCTATTTTCCTGTTTTTCGCATTTTCCATTGTACTGTGGAATCCTTCCGCTGAAGCACAGAAAAAACAGGCTAAAAGTTTCATACCCCCGATGATCGGAATTGCGACATCCGGTCTTGGAAGCAACGGGCACGCCATGGCCGTTGCATACGCGCCCCATTTACAGGAGCATTTCGGCGTACCTGTAAGAATTATGCCGTCATGGTCAGCCGCACCCGGGCTTTTGCGAATCAAGGACAGGAGGGCCCATTTCAATGGGGGAGGAATCAGCCAGAGCATGGCACTGGATACTATATTTGCAAAAGATTATTTCGCCGATGCCGACTGGGGCCCCCAGGAGGTCGGTATCCTTTGGAATAATACCGCTTCCCCCTATGGCATAGTCGTCCGTGGCGATTCCGATATCAAAAAAATGGCCGATCTCAAAGGAAAAACAGCAGCCATTTATATTACATCTCCTGCCTGGACCATCGGCCTCAAGGGCTGCCTCGCCTTCGGAGGCCTGACCATTGACGATGTTAAAACCGTTGAAGTCGGAGGGTACAGCCAATGCGCCCGTGCCGTAGCGGACGGCCGGGCCGACTTCACCTACAACTGCCCGCAAAGCCCGGTGTCATTTGAAATCGCGGAAGGTCCTCACGGAACACGCTACATCCCCATGGCTCTCGACGACAAAGAGGGCTGGAAACGATTTGGAGAAGTTCGTTCCGATTGTCTGGGCGCCGTCTGTAAAGCAGGCCCGAAATCCTCTTTGGGAGTCCCCATGGTCTGTTCTCCCTTCGTTCTCTGGACGTACAAATGGCTCGATGACGATCTGGTGTACGAAATTGTGAAGTATTTCGCTGAAAATGTTGATGAATACAAAGGATCACATCCCTATCTTTATGAAATGTCCCTTGAGGAGACGGTCAAGTTCAAGGACAGACTGGCCGTGGTTCCGTTCCTTCCAGGTACAGTTAAATACCTGAAAGAAAAAGGGCATTGGAGCGACGCCGATGAGAAGTGGAATAACGAAGGATGGGAAACCGAAAAGAAACTGCGCGATTTATGGGATCAGGCGACAGAGGAAGCCCACAAGAAAAAAATCAAGGCCGATTACAAAAATGAAGAATGGGTAACTATCTGGAATCAGTACAAAAGCACTATCCCGCCCATGAGGCCACGGGCGGCATATTCGGATTGATACGATAACAGTTCCTTAGGGTGGTGCCGCATCAGGGCGCCGGCACCGCCCACACTTGTATTCAGAAAAGGGGGCTTTTGAATGAAAAAAAGTGAGGGATTAGAAAAAAATCTTGCCGGAGGAAGCCGATATCGTGACCTGGGAAGGTTTTTTCAAACGGTTTTTTATATTTTAGTGATATGTTCTATATATCTCGCGATAGAATTTTTCTTTGGCTGGGGCCTCTTAGGTTTTTATCCTTCCAACTGGCAGTATTATTATCTTTTGGCGGGATTTTTGCTGCCCTTCCTTTATCTCTTCATCCCGGCACTGAAGTCGGGACCACGAAAAATTCCCTGGTATGACTATCTGGCAGCGGCTTTAGCCTTTGTCATTCCGGTATATTTCTCATTTTATGTGGACGATATGCAGCTGGGTGCCTGGGCAATTGATCCTCATCCTTTCAATCTGGCAGCGGCGGCCGTTTATACGTTACTCGTACTGGAAGCGTCCAGGAGAGCGGGCGGGACCGGCTATTTCATAATCTGTCTTGTCTTCGGAATCTATCCCCTCATTGCTCCTTTCATGCCGGGGCATTTCAAGGGTCCTCCCTTTGGCATCGAAGCGCTCATCGGGCATCTTGCTTTCGATTCCGAGGGATTCATGGGCATCCCCATGCAAGTAATAGGGGGAATCCTGATCGGATTTCTGGTTTTCGCCGGGCTGCTCATCAGAACCGGGGCGGGTGATTTTTTTCTAAACCTGGCCATGTCCGTGGCAGGTCACACCAGAGGCGGACCGGCAAAAGTGGCGGTGATGGGCAGCGCCTTTCTCGGAAGCCTGAGCGGCAGTATCTTTTCAAATATTGCCGGCACCGGATCCATCACTATCCCGTTAATGAAAAGGACCGGTTTTTCCCCTGTATATGCAGCATCCGTCGAGGCCTGCGCCTCGACAGGCGGAGTAATGATGCCGCCGGTCATGGGAGCGGTAGCATTTGTAATGGCATCACTGACCAATATCCCCTATGCGACGATAATGATCGCTGCATTGATTCCGAGTTTGCTGTATTATTCAGTTCTGCTGGTTCAGGTTGACTCCTATGCCGCCTTACACGGCATGGCGGGACTGCCGAAAGAGGAAACGCCAAAATTCCTGCCGACATTAAAAGAGGGCTGGCATTTTCTTTTTGTTCTTTTTGTACTCATATGGGGACTCGTGTACATGAGGCTGGAGGCCCTTACCCCGTTTTACGCCTCGGCCATACTTATAGTGCTGGCAATGATACGAAAAGAGACAAGGCTGAATTTCCGCAAAATGCTCGATTTACTGGACGGGGTCGGCAAACTTTTAGTCGATACGGTGGCAATCATACTTCCTATCGCTCTTGTGGTCTGCGGCCTGGTAGTCACAGGAGTTGCTCCTGCCTTTACTTCCGGGATAGTGGATCTCTCGGGCGGCAGTCCGTTTTTCTCGCTTATTTTGGGAGCCGTTGCCTGTTATTTTCTTGGAATGGCCGGGATGCTTGTCGCCGCCTATATTTTTCTGTCCATGAGTTTGGCGCCGGTCTTAATCGGTGCCGGATTCAATGAACTCGCAGCACATCTGTTCATAATTTATTTTTCAATGATTTCGGCTATTACCCCACCGGTTGCGGCAGGATCGTTTCTGGCTGCCGGTATTGCCGGGGCACCTCCCATGAAGGTGGCGGTAAATACCATGAAAATGGGCCTTGCCATTTATTTTGTTCCCTTTTTCTTCATCTACAAACCGTCACTTATTTTTCAAGGTCCGGTCTTAAATACGCTGATACACCTGTGCACTGCGTTTCCCGGTGTATTCTTGATAGCGAGCGCCGTAGGAGGATACATTATAGGCATTGGAGTCCTATCAGTGAAATGGCGCCTGGCAGTATTTATAATAGGGATTTTGCTTGCCGTTCCATCATTCATGGCCTCACTTGCAGGTGCTCTTCTGGCTGTCGCGCTCTTGACAAGTCTGTATATAAAAAGACGGAATGAGGCTCAGATTAAAGAAGGTCAAGTCCCATTATCCAAAATTGAATAGATCGGAGATTCCTGCACAAATCAGTCCGTGAATCGGAAAAGCGCTGATTGCAACCCGAATTGAGGAAATCATACATATCAGGGAGGAGCAGATGACGTTAACAGAATCGCCTTACTCAAACAGTAAATGGCGTGATAAAAACTGGCCGTCCTATTTGCCGAGAGAGTTGCGCTTTGAAATGGGGGAAAGGCCTTTACACGATTACCTGACGGCACATGCGAAAAAAAATCCGGACGGGCCCGCTTTAGTTTTTTTTAATCGGACCATCAGTTTCGATGAATGGGACAAAATGTCGAATGCTTTTGCCGGATTTTTAATCGCCAAGGGCATCGAAAAAGGTGATCGAATTGCCATTTTTCTGCCGACGTGCCCCGCTTTTGCCATCGTATATATGGGCATTCTCAAGGCAGGGGCAACAGTCACGGCTTTAAGTCCGGCATTTAAAGAGTGGGAATTGGAATACCAGCTTAAGGATTCAGGCGCCAGAATCCTCATCAGCCTGGATGGCTATATGTCGACAGTATTACCGGTCTTGACCAACGTTGATCTCGAATTTATCGTCGTCACAGGGCACAGAGATTTTTTAAATGAATCCTGTACGGACAAAATCCCGGATGAATATCTTGATGAAAGAAAATATTTCCCCGACACCATAGAACTTATCGACATATTGAGCAGCTTTGACGCAACACCTCCGGAGGTGCGAATCGATTTACACCGCGATATTGCCCTGATTCAATATACAGGCGGCACCACCGGACTGCCAAAAGGAGCAATGCATACTTATTATAATGTAATCTACAAGACGGCAGCCATGAGTCAGGTTGCCTATTACGGGCTTTTTCAGAAAGACGGACCTCATTATATACTGCATATGTCCCCCATCTATCATATTGCCGGCATGCTTCAATTCAACAGCAATGTGTACAAAGGTTTGGGACAGATCTTTTTCCCCCGCTTCGATCCGCTTTTGGCTATGCAGACTATAGATCACTATAAACCCGAACTCCTCATGACGACGACTCCCATGAACATCGGTATGATGAATCATCCTTCTATAGGCGATTTTAACCTTACATCGGTTCGGCGCAGCCGGATTTCCTCTCTGGGGATTATGCTGACAAAAGAAATTGCCGACCGATGGAGGAAACATATCGCCGATGGAGCAGAAATAATTGAGGCATCATATGGACTTACGGAAACTCATACAGGGGATACACTCATGCCGCTCGACCGGCCGGTTAAATGGGGCTCGATGGGAATTCCCCAGTATGGCGAAGAGTTTAAAATAGTTTCATTTGATGACAGAAATCACATAATGCCTCTGGGAGAAATGGGCGAAATCGCAGTCCATGCCCCCTGCAATTTTAAGGGTTACTGGAACAAACCGAAGGAAACTGCGGATACACTTGTTGATGGCTGGGTATATACAGGGGATATGGGGCGCTTCGATGAAGACGGATATCTGTATTTCCTCGGCAGAAGAAAGGAAATGATCAAAGTTTCGGGGTATTCGGTATTTCCCGAAGAAGTTGAAACGTTCATCAGACGCCATCCCGCAGTGGAAGATTGCGGTGTCATAGGGGTTCCGGATAAAAAGAAGGGTGAGATAATCAAGGCAGTAATCACTCTGAAGGAAGAATATAAAGAAACAGTCACTGAGGAAGATATTGTTCAATGGGCAAAGGGGAAGATATCCTATTATAAAGTTCCCAGGATAATTGAAATCACGGATAGCTTGCCCAAAAGCGGCGCCGGAAAAATTTTGCGCAGGCTTTTAGCAGATTAAAAATCGGCGCTTTCATAAAAGGCTTATCACGCAGGCTGCGCCAGGCAAGGGGCAAGGCAATATATATGAATACCTGCTGTTTCAGGAATAATACTAAATCATCTTTTTTTTCAGGAGATCCATTAAGTATTGCTGAGGCTGTAAGAAACACTAAAATTCAAAATAAGGGGGTTGTTAAAATGAAAAAATCTTTTCTTACTGCAGCACTTACACTGGCAATTTTTCTGATTTTATCACCCGTAACCGTAGCTGAAGCAGGGAATCCTCTTCCTCACAGCATCGGGGTTGCTACAGGAGGCGTGGGGACTACTGGTCATGCCATAGCGGTCGCTTACGGCGGAATTATGGAGGAAGTTCTGGGCCGAAAGGTAAGAGTATTACCGTCAGCTGCCGATATAGTTAATTTCGGTCAGATAAAAGCAGGGAGAGCTTTATTTATTGGTGGTGCCGTATCTCAAAACTGTTCAGCAATGGATGGCACAGACAATTTTGCAGTGCGCGAGTGGGGTCCTCAGGAGTGCGCCTTTATGTGGTACAGCAATACGACGCCTTATGGATTACTGGTACGGGGCGATTCTGATATAAAAACTGTCAAGGATGTCAAAGGCAAGAAAGTAGCCGTATATAAGGCTTCAATGTCATGGCATAAAAGCATGGGAGCTATTCTTAATTTCGGCGGGCTGAGTTGGGATGATGTACAGCAGGTAGAAGTTGGAAGTTATTCTCAGATACACCAGGCCGTTGCCGACGGACGAGCTGACTGCACATACAGTTCTCCGATCAGTTCAATCACACATGAGATTGCTCAAAATCCGAACGGGATTCGGTATGTTCCAATGCCATTGGAAGATAAAGAAGGGTGGGATCGCTTCTTTACAATAGTAACGAGAAGTGACAAGGGATATTGCAAAAAAGGTGTCGAGCAAGCAAAAGGAATCCCCATGGTTATGGCACCGTTCCCCATATTTACGCTGAAAGGCGTTTCTGATGATGCAATCTACGAAATTGTGAAATTTTTCGCAGAGAACTTCAATCGCTATGAGAAAGCGCACCCTATGATAGATGATATGCATATAGACAAGGTCTTGGCATTTAAAAACGAAGGGATAGCTATGGCGATTCATCCCGGCACTGTCAGATATCTTAAAGAAATTGGCAAATGGTCCGAACAGGACGAACAGTGGAACAGAAAACAATGGGAACAGGTAGACCGGCTAAAAGAAGCTTGGAACAAGGCCATAGCAGAAGCAGATAAGAACGGAATCAAAATCGCTAACGATAACGAAGAATGGATTAAATTATGGAAGAAACACCGTGAAGCTGCCGGGGATCTTGTAAGGAGATCGTCTTGATTAAGAGTCGCTAAACTTTAGATAATCCAAGGGGATTGAATTGTATTCAATCCCCTTTATGGCAATGTTCGTTTCAATAAAAGAGAGACGGTAAATCATGGATAAAAGGCTCACAAAAGATAAAGATACACAATACGCTTCTAAAAAAGTAGATATTGCCGCTCAGCGGAAATTACCCTTTCCACTACAAATTGTCTTTTATATCTTCACTCTGCTTTCGGTTTTAATTGCCGTAGATTTTTTCTTTTCGCTGGGATTGCTTGGATTCTATTTTACTGAATATCAATACTATTATATTTTAATAGCGCTTTTGATGCCTTTTGTATATTTGCTTTTGCCGGCGAGCAAAACAGCACAATCCTATATACCATGGTATGATTATTTTGCAGCGGCAACAATATTCTCCATCGCATTCTATTTTTCCACTCAATATGAACCTATTCAATGGGGCTATTGGACAATGAATCCGCCGCTTTTGAGCTTAATTCTTGGCACAGTGCTCATTGTTCTCACGATGGAGTCAGCTCGAAGGACCGGCGGTACTGCATTTTTGATTGTCTGTATTGTTCTTTCCATTGTTCCCTTAATTTCGCATCAGTTGCCCGGTGTCCTTAATGCACCCAGATTCGAGTTCAAAATCCTGGTCGGTCATGTCGCGTTCGATAGTGAAGGATTCTTAGGTCTTCCTATGAAAGTTATAGGAGGAACTCTCTTTGGATTTCTGATATTCGCCGGCATACTAATTAGGACCGGGGCAGGCGCCTTTTTTCTTGATATGGCAAACATACTTGGAGGAAGAAGCCGGGGAGGTCCAGCCAAAGTGGCAGTGATAGGAAGCGCATTTTTCGGCAGCCTCAGCGGCAGCAGCATGGCAAATATCGCCGGAACAGGTTCCGTCACTATTCCTGCAATGAAAAGATATGGCTATCCTAATTATTATGCTGGCGCAGTCGAGGCCTGCGCTTCGACCGGCGGCGTTTTGATGCCCCCGGTAATGGGCGCGGTGGTTTTTGTAATGGTGACAATGACCCAGATCCCCTATGCCACTATTTTGGTTGCAGCCCTAATACCTAGCATTCTGTTTTACCTTGGATTATTGATACAAATTGACGGTTTCGCAGCCAAAAACGGCCTCAAGGGAGTTACCAGAGAACAGCTCCCCAGATTTTGGCCTGTTTTCAAAAATGGTTGGCATTTTATATTTGTCCTGATATTTCTTGTGTGGGGTCTTTTGGTCATGAGATGGGAAGTGTTGACTCCATTTTATGCTTCTGCTCTGCTCTTTCTGATTATTGTGATAATGTTTAAAAAGACAGGATTCAATCTGGGTGCCTTGCTTTCTATTCTTGAAGGAATAGGCGGTTTGCTCGTATATACAATCGGTATCATTTTGCCTCTGGCACCTGTTGTGGCTGCATTGCTCATAACCGGATTAGCACCGTCATTTACTGCAGGTATTTTAAATTTATCGGGAGGAATTCCCTTCATAACTCTGCTTTTAGGGTTCATTGCCTGTTATATTTTAGGTATGACGGGCTTATTGGTCAGTGCCTATCTCTTTCTTGCCATGGGATTGGCCCCCGCACTAGAAGCGACCGGATTTAATGTGTTGGGAGTGCATCTTTTTATCATTTATTATGCCATGCTCTCCATCATTACTCCTCCTGTTGCGGCCGGTGCTTTCCTGGCAGCAAATATTGCAAATGCAAAACCGATGCAAACAGCTGTACAGGCAATGAGACTGGGAGTAGTAATTTATGTTATTCCCTTTTTTTTCGTCTATGAACCGGCTCTAATACTTCAGGAAGGTACAGTCTGGCAAATTTCCTTTCATATTGCGACAGCGGTATTGGGAGTTCTTCTGATCGCTTCAAGCCTGGAAGGGTATCTTATCGGAATCGGAAAACTGAAAGTATTTAGCCGCATCCTGATCGGAATTATTGGCTTTTTAATAGCAATGCCCAGTACAGCCGGGGTACTTCTTTCCTTTGTGTTGGCAATTCCAATTGTTACCCTCTGGGTGATCGACAAAAGAAAAATCAGGGATAATTCGGATACAGGCACCGAAAGAAGCACCAGCCCGGTTATGACTCAGGCAACTCAAAAGAAATGATCTCGATTTAACTGATAAGGTCTGAAAAATGCATTTATAACAAGTGAGTACCTAACGTACGGCATGCCATATAACAATAGCATTTATTCTTTTGCTATATAGGGTCATTTCCTTCTGTGATAAAAATTTAACTTAGAAATAACTTAAAATTTTGAACTGCTATATCAGGAAGGAGTAAAGAGAGATGTATTCACTGGAAAAAATGACAATCGGCAACTTATTTAAACGCAATCTGAGACTTTTTCCTGAAAAAACGATACAGGTTCTTGAGGATGGAAAAAGACAAACGTACCGGGAAATCGATGAAAGAACAAACCGATTGGCAAACGGACTGCTTTCACTTGGACTAAGAAAGGGCGATCATGTAGCGATAATGGCTATGAACTGTTTGGAATATATGGAATACCAGCTCGCAACGGCCAAAATCGGAATCGTATCTGTACTGATAAATCATCTGGCGCCCAAAGACAGGATTCTTTATATGCTGGAAAATTCAGATAGTAAGGCAATAATATTTGAGAGCCGTTATTTGAACAGCCTTTTGGCATATCGAGAAAACCTGTTAAAATTAAAAAATTACATCATAATACGAAGGGAACAAGAAACAAAAAATATTAAAGACCTTATTGATTATGAATACTTAATTGAAAAATCCCCCGATACGGAAATAAATGCGGACGTGAACATCTACGATCCAAACAGCATCATATTCACCACGGGCACAACCGGTCATCCAAAGGCAGTTCGCAAAAGTATGGCGGCCGACTTATATCATTCCATAGGTTCGGTCATTTATTATCCAAATTACGATGCCACATTCAAATTGGGACTTCCGGCATATACCCATCTCGTTTCGCTGCTGGTTCCTCCTCAATTTCATTTAGGTGGACAGGCTGTCACTCTAAGACCATTGATTCTTCCGGGAACTATTGTCCTGATGTCAACTTTTGACCCGGAAAATTTCTTACGTTTAATTGATCGTGAAAAAATCAATACTTCGTGGGTGCAACCTGCCATGCTGTATAAAATCAAGAATCTACCAGATGAAATAATTACAAAATATGACAGAAGCTCTTTAATAACAATTATCTGCGGTTCAACTTCACTCAAGGAAAAGGAACGAAAAGCACTTGAATCTTTTTTCTTTAATGCAAGGCTGGGATCTTGCTATGCAGCTACGGAATTTGGCATCGTGTCGTATGTCACGAGTGAAGAGTTAACAGCTACCAGACCAGAAAATCTGGGACTGCCGGTATTTAGCGCTGACATAAAAATTGCAGGCAAAGACGGCGCGGAGCTTCCGAGAAACGAAATAGGAGAAATATGGGTACGATCACCTGCGTTGCCTATTAATTGTGAATATTACAAAGACGAAGAATCAACTGAAAAGGGTTTTAAGGATGGGTGGGCTATTGTCGGTGATATGGGTTGGCAAGATGAAAAGGGGTACATATACTATTATGGGCGTTCTGATGACATAATTATGACCGGTGGAGAAAAAGTTTCGCCATTATCAATTGAAGAAGTCATACAGCAAAATCAAAAAGTCGATACTGTTGTTGTGATCGGCATGCCCGATGAAAAATGGCAAGAAGCTGTCACTGCGGCTGTAATACCCATCAAAGGCACTAATTTATCCCAGCAGGAAATAATGGATTTTTGCAGAGGAAAAGTTGCAAATTATGAGATTCCAAAAAAAGTATACATTGTCAATGAACTTCCCATCGGACCAACAGGCAAATTGGACAGAAAAGCGCTGAAAAAGATTTTACTGCAAAAATAGACTGCTTAACACTGGCATCCGGTTAAGAATCGAATGCATCAATTTGTTGCCAGGTTCAGTCAGCTTTAATCTGCCAGTGTAGTTTTCAGATATCGGCGACGATGTCGGATGATAATGTGAATATATTAGCTAAGAAAACGAACGTTTTCCTGTTGCCGGATCTATAAACAATCAGACGATACCGAAGAACTGATAAATACGTCAATCCCTACATTCGTTTGCATCGGCCATTGTTGAACGGGACATCCGGCCTTGAAAGCCGAGGTGGAACAGCGTTTCGCGATATGAATTTAAACGTGCTTCTATATCTGAAAGGTTTCTCTATCCAGGCAAACGCCAGACACAGAACTGATTATAACGAGAGAACTTTCTTGCTCCGTGAATACAGAACGGGTCTTGTTATTGATGGCGGCTCTGAACCGAAATGCGGAATCACGCTTTGGGAGTTGCCGTATTACTTGTGAAAACAGATCACTTTGCGGCGCACGATATCGGCCATGATTTTCAATTCCGTGCCTGCCATATCATAGACGCCGACGGTATCGCGATATGCCGCATAGTCCGGCACCAGCTCGTCAAGCTTATTGGTAAATCCGCCAAGCCACCCTTCATTGAAGTTGACGCCCGTCTCCCCTGGAAATATGGCCAGATAGAAGATACCGGTTTCGACCAGATCCTGGAAGAAATGAGTGCCGTAGGAGAGCTCCGGCATCAGGTTCCCCATGGCATAGGCCACTTCGCCGAGGATGCTTATATTGTTAATGTCGGAAAAACGGACGGGCACACCCAAAGATGGTGTGGTCGAGCCCCATCTTCCGGGTCCCAGGAGCATTACCGGGAACTCGCTTTTATTCCCTATCTGCCGGTTCAACCGGCCGATCGTCCGCGCAATATCGTGTTTCTGTGAAAGGGGCAGTTCGGTATATCTCTTAGGACTGATATAAATGATCCGCAGTACATTCTCGGAAATACTGCCGCCGAAGAAATTGCCCTCGAATTCGAAGAAGATCTTGTCTTTGCCCACCTGGTTCGGCAATTCCACCCTCTTTTCCTGCCCGATAGTCTGGAGGGGCCGGCACTGGAGAAGATTGATCTTGAAGTCGCCGTTGCCGGAAAAATTGACCGTAAACTCGGTATCAACAGGATACTGGTAGATGGTCTCCAGTTTTTTCATCATGTTCTGCATGATCTGCGGATAGGACGACCGGGACAGCAGTTCGTCGAAGGTGATGATCCAGGCTTCCTGATTTTTGATGCCCTGTTCCCTGATCCTTTCGTTTATTTCGTGATCTCTTACAGCAATCCGCTCAAGGTTTACATCCAGCCCCTGCCCCATCAGATTTAGAACTGAGAGCGTTTCCAGTGAATTCTTTTCAAGATCGAGAACGTCCACCTCCCGCTGTGAAAACTTCCGGGTATCCTCCATTCCGGCATGAGGCTTCTGCAGGGGGACGTCAAGTGCCACGATGCGGGGATAATCACCCTCGACCCGGTTGACGGCCCGCGTCCCGAGACCGAAAACGAGCCTGAGCATGCCCGACCGGGGGTCCATGTCTTTGTTCCAGGTGAAGATATTGCAGGACATCCCTACACCGGCAAAATCGGGGAAAAAATAGTTCTTGTGATGGGTGCCCGATACCCGCTGAACGAGAAGTGCCATCTGCTCGTCAATCTCCGAAAGACCCCGCTGCAGGCGATAGGTCAGGGCATCGACATTCATGGTACTCGCATAGATCGTGCGGACCGCCTCCTCGAATTTTTGGTACCGCTCCTCCGGCGTGCCCTGATTCGGCAGAAAGATGCTGTCGTACTTGCCGGCGAAGGCGTTTCCGAAATTGTCTTCCAGAAGACTGCTGGACCTGACAATGATGGGAGACTGGCCGAAATACTCCAGCGTCCGCATAAACTGTTCCTTGATCTCGTCCGGGAAAATTCCCCGTTTCATTTTTTCACGCAGCACCCGGGCCTTTTCGAAATATCCCCCCTTCGTCTTCTGGTCCATCCTAAGGCGCCACCAGCCGTTCTGGACCAGATAGGTGTAAAAGACGTCGGAACCGATATAAAATGAATCGTGAGCTTCGAGCTTTGCCTGCCAGTCGAAGAGTTCGTCCTTTTCCAGGATTCTTCGGGCCACAAGCATTCCCACCGTTTTGCCTCCCACATAGCCCGTTCCTATGAGGCGCTCGCGAATCCTCAACAATTCCTCAAGTGAGAAATTCTCCTTGACGAGCATGGACATTCTGGGATCCCTGGTGACCATGATCTTGCAGATCCGGTCGATCATTTCTTCCTTCCTGCCCGATTCCCAGGGTTTCTCCAGAAGGTCTTCCGCTTCTATGAAGAGGCGGTCCCAGTAATCGAGACTCCGTTCGCTCCGTTCCGTTCGTCTCATTGACAATTCGGAAAAGAGTTTCGCCGCATCGACGCTGTTGATGATCGGGATAAAATCGTCCCTTTCCCGAAGATGAGGAAGGAACATGGTTGGCGAATAGCGCTGCCACACTTTGAGCGGGTGAATATAGAGTTTCTCTTTATCGTTGAAGACATCGAGCAAGAGCTGGGTCGTTTCGCGAATTCGCGCAACGGTCTGAAAGGAATGGCTTTCCCGTATGAGCGCGAAGTAGGCTATGGTATTCAGTTCGAAAAGATAGGGACAGGTAATGACGAAGAAATTTCCGATCATGAGATCGGTGGCCCATTCCGACAGAAGATTGGACAGACAGTCGAATACGTAAAAGACGCCGTCTCCTTCCTGCGTGACGATATTATAGACTTCGGTGGAAAAGGATTCGAAACCCTCTCTCGGATCGAGGCGATAGACGAAGACCCGCTCATCATCGACAAGCGGTTCGTGATCGGCAAATCGGATGTAGACCAGCTTTTTATTTTCTTTCAACGCCGACTGCACGAACTGATCGGTAAAATATTTATAATCGGTGAGGTCGTCCACCTGCCAGACCACATTGTCGCCAAGCCTGAAACTGTCGATTACGCCGTCGAGAGAGGAAATCCCGGTGGTGACGGGCTGGGAACTCTTGTTCTGTTCACGCTGGAGACGCCGGGTTTCCCGCAATGAAAGTTCCCGGTCCTCTTCTTCCTTCTGCCGAACGCGCACCGACTGCGCGATCATTGAAGCGATAATCGTGAGCAGCCGCAGGTCCTCCTGAAGCACTTCTTCACCGGCCCCTTCCCGGTCGACACTCAAGGTTCCCACGACCTCGTTTTGCACTTTGATGGGCACGCATATGAAAGCGATATCTGTTTTGCCGAGATTCTTCCGCGCTCCGGTGCGATCCAGAAAGCGGGATTCCTCGGAGATGTGGGGGACTATCATAGCCTCCCCCGTTTCGACCACTTTTCCTACTATCCCTTCCCCCGGCTTATAGCGGCCTCGCTTTTTCTGGGCCTCCGAAAGACCTTGTGCCACTTCGATATAGATTTCACCTGTTTTACGATTTATCAGCGTGAGAAATCCCCGCTTCATTCCCATCGTATGATCCATCGCCCGCAATAAAGGTTCGCTTATTTTGTCCAGATCGATATTTCTTCCCAGCGTGCGGCTTACTTCCCAGAGCAGTGCCAGTTCCTGAGCCTCTCTCCCTGTCCGGGACTGGCCATCGATATCATTGTCCTGCATATACAATCTCCCCCTTGGAGGCTTTGTGAATTTGAGCTGAAAGCTGAAGCAAAAAAATGGTTATTCCGATCAAAAAGATAAAGTAAATTCAAAAAAACAGGCACACAATCATGAATCCAAGGCTCGCGAATAGCCCATTCACCTGATTTTTTTCTTAAATCTTCATCTTGGGCCGAGAATTTCCATTCTTTTTTCAGTCTCCAGCCTTCAGTATCAGTATATCGATTTCCGATAAATCTCCTGCAGTGAACGGACGGTGCAGGATCCCCTCTTCAACGCCCCTATGGCGTTGACCATCGCCCTGGCGGCGGATATGGTCGTAACCAAAGGAATATTATGATCGATGGCGCTGCCTCGTATCCGGACCTCGTCCCGCCGGGGTTTAGGCCCGCTCGGTGTATTGATCAGAAGCGCCACGGTCCTGTTTTTTATATAATCGAGAATATTGGGACGCCCCTCGTCCAATTTCGGAAGCTTCGTCACCTCGATGCCGTTGGCCGTGAAGAGGTCCGCGGTCCCGGGAGTCGAAAGAATCTCGAACCCCAGATCGGCGAAGCCTTTACCGATGGCGAGCACGGCCTTTTTGTCGTAATCCTTGACACTGATAAAGACGCTCCCCTTTGAGGGGACATCCTGTCCCGCCGCGATCTGGCTCTTGCCGAAGGCCACGCCCAGATCGGCATCGTGTCCCATGACTTCGCCCGTCGATTTCATCTCCGGTCCCAGCATCGTATCTGCCCCGGCAAAGCGGCTGAAGGGAAGAACGGACTCCTTTACCGCGAAGTAACCCGGCAGGGGATCGGCGTCAACACCTTGGTCTTTCAAAGAAATGCCGGCCATTATTTTAGTGGCGATCTTCGCCAGCGGAAGTCCCGTTGCCTTCGAGACGAAGGGAACCGTTCTCGATCCGCGGGGGTTTACCTCAAGGACATAGACCTCATTGTCCTTGACTGCATACTGCACGTTCAAGAGGCCTTTTACCCCCAGCTCCAGGGCGAGGCGCCTCGTCTGGTCCTTTATTTTTTCCACCAGCTCCTTGCTGACCGAATAAGCGGGCAGCACCATGGCGCTGTCTCCCGAATGGATTCCCGCCTGTTCGATATGTTCCATGACGCCGCCCACGATCACGTCACGGCCATCGCCGACGGCATCCACATCGATTTCGATTGCATCTTCCAGAAATTTATCGATTAGAATCGGATGATCCGGCGATGCCTTGAAGGCCTCCCGCACGAAACCTTCAAGTTCTGCCCTGCTCCAGACCGTTACCATGGCCCGGCCACCCAGCACATAGGACGGCCGGATGAGTACCGGATAGCCGATTCGCCCGACAATGGTTTCGACCTCCTGAAAGGTACGGGCGCTATCGCTGTCCGGCTGTTTGATCCCCAGCGTATCGACCAGTTCCTTGAAGAGTTTCCGGTCCTCCGCCCGGTCTATCGCCTCGGGCGATGTTCCTAAAATCTTTACTCCATGCCGGGCCAGGGGCATGGCAAGATTCAGCGGCGTCTGGCCGCCCAGCTGGACGACGACCCCTTCAGGCTTCTCTTTTTCCACAATATTGAGAACGTCTTCCAGGGTCAGGGGCTCGAAATAGAGCCGATCGGAGATATCGTAGTCCGTCGATACCGTTTCCGGATTGGAGTTCACCATTATCGTTTCATAGCCCAGTTCCCGCAGCACCAGTGAAGCGTGGACGCAGCAGTAGTCGAATTCTATGCCCTGGCCGATCCTGTTGGGACCACCCCCTATTATCATGACCTTCTTTTTCTCGCCGCCGCGGCTCTCGTCCTCTTCGGCATAGGTGGAATAGAAATAGGGGGTATAGGCCTCGAACTCCGCCGCACAGGTATCGACCAGCTTATAGACGGGCGTGATCCCCGCCTCTTTTCTCACCTGCCTCACCCGGCCTTCGTCGCATGCAAGAAGGCGCCCGATCTGGCGGTCAGAAAAGCCGCACTCCTTGACTCTTCTCATCACGGCCGGTGGAACGTCCTCCACCTTTGAACAGGCCGCCAGTTCTCTTTCCGTTTCTACAATTTCAAGAATATTGTCCAGAAACCAGGGATCGATCCCCGTCAGCCCGGCGACCCGCTCCAGGGGCATCCCCTGTTCGAGGGCGTGCCGGACATAAAGAATCCGCTGCGGTGTGGGGCGGGAAAGCAACGCCGTACTGTAGCGTTCGAAATCCACGGCGTCCTTGGGCAATCCCTCCAGGCCGGCAAGACCGATTTCGAGCCCACGAAGCCCTTTCTGAAGAGCCTCCTTGAAGGTCTTCCCGATGGCCATGGTCTCGCCCACCGATTTCATCGAAATGGTCAGCGTGTCGTCGGCGCCGGGAAACTTTTCGAAGGCGAAGCGCGGTATCTTGACAACGCAGTAATCGATGGCGGGCTCGAAAGAGGCCGGCGTCTTTTTGGTGATGTCATTGGGGATCTCGTCCAGGCTGTAACCGACGGCAAGTTTGGCGGCGATTTTTGCTATGGGGAAGCCGGTGGCCTTCGATGCCAGGGCCGAGGAGCGGGAGACCCGCGGATTCATTTCGATTACCACGATGCGGCCGTTTTGCGGGTGAACGGCGAATTGAATATTCGATCCGCCTGTGGCCACGCCTATTTTGCGGATAACGGCCGCAGAGGCATTTCTCAGCTGCTGGTATTCGAAATCCGTCAGCGTCTGGGCCGGCGCCACTGTGATGGAATCGCCCGTGTGGATCCCCATGGGATCGAGATTCTCGATCGAACAGATGATCACTACGTTATCCTGCATGTCCCGCATGACCTCGAGTTCGTATTCCTTCCACCCCAGAACGGATTCTTCGATAAGGATCTCACCGATCATGCTCTGCTCGATTCCCCGGCAGGCGAATTTCTCGAATTCCTCGGCGTTGTATGCCAGGGCGCCGCCGGTGCCGCCCAGCGTATAGCTCGGTCTGATTACCAGCGGAAACCCGATGTCATGGGCGATCGCCCGCGCCTCGTCCATGCTGCGGGCCACTTGGCTGAGCGGCGTATCGAGCCCGATCTCCGCAATGGCGGCCTTGAAGGAATCCCGATCCTCGGCCCGTTCGATGGCCGCGAGATCGGCGCCGATCATCTCGACGCCGTACCGTCCGAATATGCCCCTCTCCGCCGCCTTGACAGCCGTATTGAGGGCCGTCTGCCCGCCCAGGGTGGCCAGGACGGCCTGGGGCCGCTCTTTTTTGATGATTTCCTCGAGCACCCCGACAGTAATGGGTTCGATGTAAGTGCGGTGGGCCATCTCGGGATCGGTCATGATCGTGGCGGGATTCGAATTGAGCAGCACCACTTCGTATCCCTCTTCAACCAGGGCTTTGCAGGCCTGGGTTCCCGAGTAGTCGAATTCGCAGGCCTGCCCGATTACAATGGGTCCGGACCCGATGATCAGTATCTTCTTTATGTCGGTACGTTTCGGCATATAGATCCGCTTCTATTCCCACTCTATGGTGCTCGGCGGCTTGGAGCTGATATCGTACACGACCCGGTTGACACCCTTCACTTCGTTTATGATCCTTGAGGAAATCCTGCCCAGAAGATCGTAGGGAAGCCTCGCCCAGTCGGCGGTCATCCCGTCCATGCTGGTGACGGCGCGAAGGGCGATTACGTTTGCATAGGTCCTTTCGTCTCCCATCACTCCCACACTTTTCACCGGAAGAAGCACCGCGAAGGACTGCCAGATATCCCCATAGCCTTCATAGCGGGACATTTCGTCCTGAATTATAAGATCCGCCGCCTGAAGCACGGCGAGATTCTCCCGGTTGACCTCTCCCACAATGCGCACCGCCAGCCCCGGTCCCGGGAAGGGCTGCCGTTTCAAGAGCCGGTCGGGAAGGCCCAGTTCTTTCCCCAGCCTTCTCACTTCGTCCTTGAAGAGTTCCCGCAGCGGTTCGAGAAGATCGAATCCCAGTTCAGCCGGAAGCCCGCCGACATTATGATGGCTTTTGATCATGGCGGAAGGCCCCCCATGGGCCGACCGGCTCTCGATCACATCGGGGTAGAGCGTCCCCTGGGCCAGAAACCGGGCGTCTTTCATCCCGCGGGTCTGCTCCTTGAATACTTTGATGAAAGTTTCACCGATGATCTTTCTCTTCCGCTCCGGATCGAGGACACCGGCAAGCGCGTTGACAAACTCGTCCGCGGCGTCTACCACTGTGATATTAAGCGGATAATCCCTGGTGAAGATCGACCGGATTTCATCCACTTCATGGGCGCGCAGCACACCGTTATCCACGAAGAAGGGCTTCGACTGTTCTCCGATGGCCCGATTGAGGAGGGCCGCCACAACAGCCGAATCGACACCGCCGGACAGGGCACAGACAACCTCCGCCCTCCCCACCGCTTCCCGAATGCGGGCAACAGATTCCTCGATGAATTTGCCCATGGTCCACCCGCCCTTCAGACGCGCAATCCGGTAGAGGAAGTTTTTGAGAAGCGCCGGTCCCTTCGGCGTATGCACTACTTCAGGATGAAACTGGACTCCGTAAATTTTACGCTCATCATCGCCCATTGCCGCTACGGCGCACCTCGGCGTCGATGCCAGGATGCGGAACCCCTCGGGAGGGATCACCACATGATCGCCGTGGCTCATCCATACGTCGAGGCCGGCATCCAGGCCGGCGAAGAGAGAGGCGCCGTCACGGACGTCAATCCTCGCCGGTCCGTATTCTCCGCTTTTCCCTTTTTCGACCTGCCCTCCCATTATCAGGCCCATCAGCTGCATCCCGTAACAGATGCCGAATATGGGAATTGACAGATTCAAGATCTCCGGATCGATATCGGGATGCTTCTCGTCGAGAACCGAAGCCGGCCCCCCCGAAAACACAAGGGCCGACGGATTCATCGCCGCCAGTTCCTTTTTTGTAATACTATGCCGGACGATTTCGCAATAGACGCCCAATTCTCGAATTCTTCGTGCGATCAGCTGCGCATATTGTGAACCGAAATCGAATACCGCTACCATTTCCTGCATGATTCTTTTCTCCGGGCAGGCAGTCCGTCCGCCGGTATTTTCCGTTAGCGGCGGTCTGTCACCTTTGTTGTTTTTTTTCTTCCTGGCTCTTTTTTATTTGTTCGATGAAGCAGCTGAAGAGACTGCGGGCATCGTGGGGACCCGGTCCCGCCTCCGGGTGGAACTGGACCGAAAAGATCGGAAGCGACCTGTGCCTGATCCCTTCCAGCGTTCCGTCATAAAGATTCATATGGGTCACCTCGATCTCATTGATGTCGAGCGTATTCTCATCCACGCAAAATCCGTGGTTTTGAACGGTGATGTGAATCTTTCCCGTCGCCAGGTCCTTGACCGGATGGTTGCTCCCGTGATGGCCGAATTTCAGCTTGTATGTCTTTCCTCCCAATGCCAGCCCCATGAGCTGATGACCGAGACAGATGCCGAAGAGCGGCATAGTTTTCAATCCGATCAGATTCCGAACCGTTTCGATCGCATAGGTGACGGCAGCCGGATCGCCGGGCCCGTTCGAAAGAAGAACGCCGTCGGGATTCAACCGGACGATATCGTCCGCCGTCGAGGCCGCATTGAGGATTTTGACGTGACAACCAGCCTCGTGAAGAAGGCGAAGAATGCTGAATTTGACCCCGAAGTCAAGCACTGCCACAATGGGCTGTTTACGCTGCCCCAGGTCGTAAGGCACCGGCGAGGTAACCTCCGAAACCAGGTCCCTTCCGACGAGCCCCGGCGATTCCTTCGCCCTGGCGACCAGCTTTTGGGGATCGGTCTCGCCAGTGGAAAGGACGGCCCTCATCGCGCCGGCTTCACGGATATGCCGGGTCAATGCACGGGTATCGATCCCCTGAATTCCGGGAACGCCGTGTTTTCGCAAGTACGAATCGAGATCGCCCGCCGATCGGTAATTACTTGCCCTTCTGCTCAATTCATTGATCGCGAATCCTTCAAGCCAGAGCGATCGGGATTCGCTGTCGTTGTCGTTTACCCCGTAATTACCGATGAGGGGGTACGTCATGACGACTATCTGTCCTTTGTAGGACGGATCGGTCAGGACCTCCTGGTATCCCGTCATGCCCGTATTGAACACGACCTCACCCATCCGCTCGCCTTCGGCGCCGAAGGATTCGCCTTCGAAATATCTTCCATCTTCCAGTGCAAGAATTGCTTTCATTGTAAAACACCGCTCGCAGGTTCAAGGGTTCACGACTCGGGGTCTTCAACCTTTTGCCTGTGCTTATGTATCTATTTGACTATTCGCCAAAATGCTCCTTGTTGAAATTCCGGGGAGTCGCCGTCGGGTAGTTCCCCGTAAAGCAGGCCCTGCAGAAATCATTTCCGTCCTTCACCGTATCGAGCATGCCCTCGACAGACAGGTATGCCAGCGAGTCCGCCCCCAGAAATTTTCTGATCTCTTCGATGCTGTGGCTCGCGGCGATAAGTTCGCTCGATTTCGAGATATCTATGCCGTAAAAACAGGGAGACACAATCGGGGGCGAACTGACCCTGACATGGACCTCGGCCGCCCCTGCTTCCCTGATCAGGTGAATCAGCTGTCTCAGCGTGGTTCCCCGCACGATCGAGTCTTCGACCACCACGACCCGCTTCCCCTTCAATACGCCGGAGACGGTGTTGAATTTGATTTTCACGTCGAGATCGCGCTCATGCTGGTGAGGCTCGATAAAAGTGCGTCCCACGTAGTGATTGCGTATAAGCCCTATTTCGAAGCGGATCCCCGAAGACCCGGCATACCCGAGGGCCGCCGTATTGGCCGAGTCGGGAACTGCGATCACCAGATCGGCGTCGCAGGGCGCTTCCTTGGCCAGCGTCCTTCCGAGCTGTCTTCTTATCTTGTCCACCTTTTCTTCAAACACGATGCTGTCGGGCCTTGAAAAATAAATATACTCGAACATGCAAAACGATCGAGGTCGAACTTCCGGAAGATGGATGGAAGAAATTCCCGAACTGCCGACGGACAAAACTTCTCCCGGCGCCACATCCCTGAGGTACTCGGCATTGATGATATCCAAAGCGCAGGACTCGGAGGCGACGACAGTGCCCGTTTCGGTCTTGCCGAGACAGAGCGGCCTGAAACCGCGGGGATCCCGGGCTGCGATAAGTGTATCCGGCGTAAGGAAGACGAAGCTGTACGCTCCTTCTACCTGCCCGAGCGAATCGGCTATCATTTCCTCAATCTTTTCCTCCCTGGACCGGGCGATCAAATGGAGCACGATTTCACTGTCCGATGTGGTTTGAAAAATCGAGCCTTCGTTTTCCATTTTTTTTCGAAGCTCGCCCGCGTTTACAATATTTCCGTTATGGGCCGCTGCGATCTTGCCCCCCTTGAACCGGATCAGTATAGGCTGCGCATTTCCGATCCCCGAAAGACCCGTCGTCGAGTAGCGGTTATGGCCGATGGCGGAGTTCCCCTGAAGTTTCGAAAATACTTCCCTGTCGGAGAAAACCGCCGATACCAGTCCCATTCCCTTACGCAGGGCGATGGTGCAGCCGTCGGAGGCAGCGATGCCTGAGCTTTCCTGTCCCCGATGCTGCAGTGAATACAATCCCAGGTATGTCTTGCGCGCCGCCTCGCTGTCACCGAAGATCCCGAAAACGGCACAGAACTCCTTGAGACCGGCGGCTGCGTTTCGTCGGCAGTCCTTTTTACAACAGGGCATTATTCAACTTCCTCCTTGCCCCACTTCATTTTCAAGCCTTGAAATCGATCCAGAGCTTCTTCCAGGCGATCCTCGGGCATGGTCATGCTCATGCGAATGAACCCTTCGCCATGCTTTCCGAACCCGACTCCCGGCGTGCACACGATACCCGTTTTTTCGAGAATGTGGGCACAGAATTCCATTGAACTTGAGCCCGCAGGAATGGGCGCCCATATATAAAAGGTAGCCTGCGGCATAGGAATGTTCCAGCCGATCTCTCTCAAGCCGCTGACGAACCGGCTGCATCTTGATTCAAACAGGGCGCATATTTCTTTTACGCTTTCCTCGCATTCGCAAAGGGCCGTAACGGCTGCCTCCTGAATGGGCAGGAATATCCCTGAATCGAGATTCGTCTTGACCCGCGCCAGCGCTTCGATAATAGCTGCATTTCCTGCGGCGAATCCAACCCTCCAGCCGGGCATGCAGAAGGTTTTCGACAGTGAATGAAATTCGATTCCCTTCTCTTTTCCCCCGCGAGTCTGCAGAATACTTGCTGAACGATTGCCGTTGTATACAATTTCGGAGTAGGCCGCGTCATGGCAGAGTATCAATCCATGATGATCGGCAAAATCCGCCACCTTCTGAAGATTTTCGAGATCGGACACTGCCGCCGTGGGATTGGAGGGATAATTGATCCAGATCATCTTCGTGTTCTGCGTCACCAGAAGAGTGAGCTCCTTTATATCCGGAAGGAATCCGTTCTTTTCCCTCAATGGAAAGAAAACGGGAACGCCGCCGGCAAGGACGGTTCCGGCCGCATACACGGGATAGCCGGGATCGGGCAGAAGGACCTCCTGGCCCGGATTGACAAGGGACAGGAAAATGTGGCCGATCCCTTCCTTCGATCCCAAAAGAGGCAGGACCTCCCTGTCGGGATCGAGGCGTATGCCGTAACGTTTTTCGAACCAGTCCGCAAAGGCCGCCCGCAGTTCCGGCAGACCTTCATAGGACGAATAGTGGTGCGTTCCTCCCCTGCGCGCGCTTTCTACCAGTGTATCGATGACCGCCTTCGGAGGCCCGACATCCGGATCTCCGATTCCCAGATCGATGATATCGATTCCGCGCCTTCGCGCCTCTTCCTTTATTTTATCTATTCTCGCGAAAAGATAGGGTGGTATATGCTGAATCCGCTGCGACTCTACCGTTCCTGCCATTCCTGCTCCTTAAAAAGAGGCGTAACTCCCTCATAAATCCATGATATTTTCCCTGCGAGCCATACATCACTGAAAAATGATCCTTGATCCTGAAAACGAACTTCAAGCTCGCCTCCCGGCACTTCAACCGTAAGAGCCTCCGTTTTTTTATCGGCCATCAAACTCGCCGTTACAGCAGAGGCTATTATCCCCGTTCCGCATGCCAGAGTTTCCCCTTCAACTCCCCTTTCGTAAGTGCGTACACGTATTCTGTCGCTGTTTATTATCTCGACAAAGTCAACATTTGCACCTCGGGGGCTGAAGACCGAATGAAACCGGACTTCTCTTCCCAAATCAACTATATCTTCCGCATGAACAGCCATCAGCGGTCCTTTTAAAATGGACGATTCCTGCAGATCTTTCATTAATATGACCGCATGAGGAACACCGACTTCAATATAGTACAGGGGAATTACCGTTCCCTTCCGGACAGTAACTATTCTGTTCCCTTCAGTTTTTTTCACGTCCATCAATTTAATTGAAATGTCTTCTTTATCGACAAGTGCAATGATATCTCCTGCAAGCGTGTGAAATGTCATTGGTGAATCTGCTATTTCGCTTTCAAGGGCGAATGCTGCCGCACATCTTGCGCCGTTTCCGCACATTTCAGCTTCGCTTCCATCGGCGTTGAAGATCCTGAGGCTGAAATCGGCGTGATCGTCCTTTCCAAGCAGCAGCACGCCATCGGCACCGATCGACCGGCGCCGCTCGCAGACCTTCCTTGCAAAGACCGGCCACTGGACATCGAAAGTCCCCGCCATATTATCGATCACGATGAAATCGTTTCCATGACCGGACATCTTGGAAAAATTCAAATAATTTTCTCCGCTGCCGCATATCTTTCTCATACTCACCTCCTGCAGGCCTTGCTTGATACACATTTCCATCTACGAAGCTGCATACATTCCGATTTCGCAGGTCAATGTTTTGAAAGCAATATCGGTGCCAAAAAAACATAAAGGTAAATAAAACCTATCATATTGTTTTAATTTATACTATCCAAAACAGAACGGAATTGGTGAATTCCAGGAGTTCGTGTTTCCCTACCATACTGTAGGATCCTGCTTTACAATCTACTGAAATGTGATGAATAACACTTTGCTTGACAATACTTCTCTCTTGTTGTATTTATTTCAACAGTAATATTTTCAGTACGACTTCACTATCTACTTTTCATATCCCGGATACAAAAAGGGACGATAATAAAATGGAACGAATAGAAGCGACAATAAGATCCAATTTTCACCCTCGCATAACTGAAAGCGGCGAGATGGCAAAACTGTTGAAGGGGCGGCATGGTCGCAGGCTTGCGAGAGTAACCCGCTCTATGGGAATGAACTCGTTGTTCGATGAATGGGTTGACCCGCGGCTGAGTTTTAGCATTGTAAAAGTTATATCTGCAGGAAATGGCTCGGTACTTCTTCAGGGAAACAAAAATCTCAAAAGTTCCATGCTGGCCCGCGTAATGCGGGATTGCACGCAGGCAGTATGCTTTATTGCGACGATCGGTCCCGCTCTCGACAAGGCAATTGCACGGGCAAATGCAAAGCGTAATTTAACAGCGGCATATCTTATTGAAAGAATAGGGTCTGCCGCAATCGAGGATGTAGTCGATGAATTTCAACTTCTTATGAAAAAAAGGTTCCAAAAAGAACATGCAGATGTTACGCTTCGCTTCAGCCCCGGATATTGTGACTGGCCTCTCACGGAGCAAAAAAAGGTTTTCACGATTGTTGATCCTGCACGAATCGGCGTTTCCCTTTCTTCTTCATGCCTGATGACACCAAAAAAAACAGTGTCGGGAATTTTCGGAATAGTACCGGAAGGGAATATTCCTTATAACCCTTGTATGTCCTGCAAAAAAAAGGATTGCAGTGCGAGACGCCTTCGACTGCGAAAACTCTGACACCACAGCCATTATTTATTGCCCGATCAGGAAAAGTTATGCCTGCCGCTATAGTGCGGAAAATAATAAATTGAATCAAATCATACTGTTGATTGAATATGTTACCATAATAGAAAGGCACTTGTTACTATTATGAAAATAAAAGACATTTATCGAGCCAACAATAGATTACTTTCTTTTGAGGTATTCCCGCCAGTTCGAGACGGCACCATCGATCGGCTCTTCGCGGTGATCGAACGGCTTTCGGAGCTTAATCCCGATTTTATTTCGGTTACCTATGGCGCCGGCGGCACGACCCGGGATATGTCGGTTGATATAGCTTCGGCAGTGAAGAAAAGAGGAACTGCCGAAGTAATGGCGCATCTTACGTGCGTAGGTGCCACCCGGCAGGAAATAGAAAATGTACTCGGAGAGTTGACCCGCGGCAATATAAAAAACATACTTGCGCTGCGCGGAGACCCTCCGGCGGGTCAGACATCTTTTACAAAAAAGAAAGGCGGCTTCGCATATGCCAATGAATTAGTCGAATTCATCGGCCGCTTTAATTTTTTCTGTATCGGTGTGGCAGGATACCCCGAAGGGCATATGGAAGCACCGAGTTTCAAAGCAGATATCGAAAATCTGAAGAGAAAAATCGACGCGGGCGCTGATTTTGTGATCACTCAGCTTTTTTATAATAACGACGACTTTTACCGATTCAGGGATGCCGCAATCCGGGCCGGAATCAATGTACCGCTTATACCGGGAATCTTCCCTATTTTCAACTACCGGCAGATCCAGAAAATCGCTTCACTCTGCGGCGCAAAAATTCCTTCCGCCCTTCATGAAGCGCTCTATAATTCAAAGGATGAAAACGAACGTGTCGAAGAATACGGAATAGAATACGCCCTTCGTCAAAGCAATGACCTTTTGCAAAACAATGTTCCGGGGCTCCATTTTTACAGCATGAACAGAAGCAGACATGTAGAGAGGATAGTCCGCAATCTCTCTTGGGAACGAGGATAAAGAATGAAAAAAAAGAAGATTTATCAGGGAGGCTCCTACACGCCTCTCAAGGACGATGATATCAAAAAAATTCACAATGCTTCTCTTCAGGTTTTCGAGGAAACAGGAATAGAGGTAAGACTCGCGGAAGCACGAGAACTCTTTCAGAATGCAGGTGCCGTTGTTGCCGCCGGCGATCCGGTCGTCAAAATACCCGCCGGTCTTGTAGAGGAACTCCTGAGTCAGGCACCGCCTTATGTGACTCTCTGCGGAAGGGATGAATCGGGCTTTTACGACTGCGAAATAGGAGGGCAGAATGTCTATATGGGCACCGGGGGAACAGCACTGAACGTTCAAGACCCTGGAGCTGATGATTCACGCAGAGCAACACTGGATGACATTGCCGCCATGGCAAGACTTGTCGAACGGCTCGACAATATCCATTTTTATATGCTTAACGTCTACCCGAACGAACTGTCCGCCGAAGATGTTGATGTCAATCGTTTCGGCATTGCGCTCAAATATACGCAAAAGCACATTATGGGCGGTGTCTATACGGTGGAAGGGATCAGGAATGTAATCAAAATGGCCGAAATGATTGCCGGCGGGCCCGATGCACTGAGAGAACGTCCCATTATTTCTATGGTCACCTGTGTAGTGAGTCCTCTCAGACTGGATGAGCATTATTCCGGTCTCACCATTGAAGTGGCCCGGCAGGGTATTCCTGTGGTGGTACCGGCCGAACCGTTATCCGGCGCCACTGCACCGGTCACGCTTGCCGGAACATTGGTCGTTCAAAATGTAGATACTCTGGCGGGAGTCATGCTGGCACAGCTGGCTAACCGGGGAAGCCCGGTCGTGTATGGCAGCGTCGCTTCGGTCGCTGATCTCGCTACCATGAAATATCTTTCAGGAGCTGTAGAAATGGGACTTTTGAATGCCGCCGCCGCGCAGATGGCGCAGTTTTATCATCTTCCCTATTACGCTACGGCTGGAATGACCGATGCAAAAATTCCCGACGCGCAAGCAGGGTATGAATCTGCGTTAACCAATCTTATGGTCGCACTGGCAGGAGGAAATTTTATTCATGATGCGGCAGGTTTTATCGAATTCTGCATGACAGCCTCCTATGACAAACTGGTGATCGATAACGAGATCATCGGCATGGTAATGCGCGCTGTTGAAGGTATCGAAGTGAACGATGATACAATTGCCCTTGAGATAATAAAAAAAGTGGGTCCCGGGGGGCACTATGTCGCACAGCGGCATACAAGACACCACATGCGCAAAGAGCAATATGTACCGGAATTCGGCGACAGGAGCGATCGGATCGAATGGAATCAACACGGATCCAATGACGCAAAGGCCAGGGCGGCAGCAAAGGTAAGGGAAATACTTGGTGAACATCGCCGTTCATTTATTCCGGATGAAACCATGAAAGAACTTCTTGCGACAATACCGAATTTGAAAGATTTGTAGGAGTATATACATGCTGATTATCGGAGAAAAAATCAATGCGTCAATACCTTCTGTAGGCAAGGCAATCGCAGACAGAGATGAACTTTTTCTGACAGCGCTGGCAAAAGATCAGGCAACGGCAGGAGCGGATTTCATCGATGTAAATGCGGGAGACGGCCGAAGCACGGATAGTTCTCCCGTCGAAATTATGAAGTGGCTTGTTGACATCGTCCAGAATGCGACAGATAAGCCTCTGTGCCTGGACAGCGATGATCCGGCCGTTCTCGAGGCCGCCCTTCAGCAATACCGCGGTGAACGGGTAATGATTAATTCTGTAAATGCCGAACCGGAGAAACTGGAGCCGGTGGGACGTATCGCCGGTGAACGCAAGGCCGATCTTGTCGCACTGGTCATGAAAGAGGGGGGCGTTCCCCGACTTGTTGAAGAACGGATGGAAGCAGCGGACACAATAATGGAATATCTTGGACGTCTGAACGTTTCAGAAGAGCATGTGTTCTTCGATCCCCTTGTTCTTCCCATATCTGTCGATACGAAGCAAGGAATAACCACCTTAAAAACTATTGAAAAATTGAAGGAACGTTATTCAAAAGCAAAAACCGTGATGGGCTTGAGCAACATATCGTACGGTCTTCCTGCCCGGGCCATTGTAAATAGATCATTTTTTCTCATGGCGGCCGCGTTCGGTCTCGATGCGGCTATTTTAAATCCCCTTGATGCCCGGCTTATGAGCCTTGTCAAGACGGCTGATTTACTGACCGATAAAGATCCTCGCTGTAAAAAATTTACCAATGCGTACCGTAAAGGGCTGCTGGTACAATAAATATTTTGTAGAGAAAGGAGTACAATGTGCCTAGAGAAGGTCTTCTTATAGAAAATCCTTTCGAGCGGCTGTCGAAAGATGAACTCATGCACATACACAACGCCTCTCTGGAGCTGCTGACCGACCCGGGTCTTATATGCTATAATGAAGAGGCTGCATCCATATTCGCCGATGGCGGCGCCGATGTATCACCGCTGCTTGATACATCCCCTCCATGCCGGATAGTGAAGATCCCGGAACGTCTTGTGAATGAGGCCGTTGATCGTTCTCCGTCCAAAATCATTCTCGGGGCTCGCAAACCGGAACACATGCTTGTCATGCACGGACATGAACCGAAAGTTCACTTTGTCACCGGTTCGGAAACGAATATCTGGCTTGATGTTGAGTTTCAGGATTATGCAGGAAAAACCGATCCGTCAAAGGAAATAAGAATACCCGAATTCATTGCCCGGAGAGGAACTCTGAAAGATCTGTGCACCTCGGCACGCGTTTCCGAGCACTTGGAAACACTGGACGGTTTTATCCGCAATGTCAATATTCAAGATGCCGATATCACTGAAGACAATAAAGATGTCAATAAAGTCTTTGCCTCACTTGACAATACGACAAAACACGTCATGGTGGGACTTACAAATATTGATCAACTGGATAATGTCGTCAAGATGGCCGAATTGATTGCGGGCGGCAAAGATGCATTAAAAGAAAACCCGGTCATCTCTTTCATTACCTGCCTCGTCAAAAGTCCGCTCCAGTTTGTCAATGATACGACCCGTTCCTTTATCGAGATATGCAGAAGGGGCCTGCCCGTAGTTGTTTCTTCATCTCCTCAGGCCGGAACAACGGCACCCATACGGGAAGCAGGGATAATAGCCCAGATTAATGCAGAAGTGCTTGCAGGCATTACGCTGGGGCAACTTGTCAATCCGGGAACACCTATCATGTACGGCAGCGTACCGGTAAGAACCAGAATGGACACGCTGGCCGATTCATATGGAGCAGTTGAGACAAGCCAGTATAATATCGATTGCGTGCAGCTTGCACGGCATTACGGTCTTCCGAACTATTCCACCTCGGGAGTATGCGATCCCAAGATTCCGGGACAGCAATCCTCAGTCGAGCGGCTCTTCTCGAATATCCTGGTGACCCTGAGCGGTCCACAATTTCTGCACTGCGCCTACGGGCTTCTGGACTGCAATTCAGTCTTCTGCCTGCTGCAGGCAGTGCTCGATGATGCCCATTTCAAGATGATAAAATTTTTCCTCCAGCCGGCCCGCTGTGATGAAGGGGAAATAGATGCCATGATTCGCCAGATAAGAGATGTGGCGGCAACACCTCAAAAGCTTTATATCCGTACGATTCGTAAAGTTCTCAGAAGCGGCCTTTTGTCGCCTCCTTATCCTTTCGAAGGCAGCGCCGATAAAGACGAAGTGTTTGCCCGTGCGAACGACCGTATGGAGGAATTGCTTAAAAAACCGGTGGAACACATTGACAAAAAAACGACAGAAAAAATTTTCAAGGAGATTCCCGGCATTTTGCCGCGGCTCAATCCGAATTAACCATGAAGGGAGATACTCATGAGTGAAGAAATACTGACACTTTTAAAAGAAAACGTCATTCAGGGAAGAATTACCGAAGAAGATGAAGGTATCGACGAAAACCTCTCCGGACCGGGTGCGGTTGAACTGACTGAAGCCGCTCTCGAACAAAATATCCCAGTGCAGGATATCGTTACAAAAGGATTGACAGCCGGGATGGACATCGTCGGACAGCGCTTCAGCGCAAAGGAATATTATGTCCCCGATATGCTTGCATCGGCTGAGGCAGTAAGCGCCGCAATGGATATTTTAAAACCGCATCTTGAAAAATCGCAGGTGGAAACAAAGGGGACCTTCGCTATTGCGACAGTGAGAGGCGATATCCATGATATCGGAAAAAACATTGTTGCGACATTGATTAAAGGAGCGGGATACGAGGTGGTTGATCTTGGAATAGATGTACCGACAGATAAGATTATCGAATACGTTCGTGATAAAAAACCTGCTTTTCTTGGGCTTTCGGCTCTGCTGACCACAACGATGCTCTTTATGGGAGAGGTCATCGAGGCGCTTAAAGATGCAGGTCTGAGGGACACGGTGCGTGTGTTTGTAGGAGGTGCAGCCGTTTCGAAGGAATTCGCCGCCGAAATAGGGGCTGACGCTTACTGTGCTGACGGGTTCGAGGCGGTTCGAATACTCGATTCGGTAGCCTAGTAGTTTTAAGACAATAAATTGCAACAAAAAAAAGAAAAATCGATAAGGAAAATTTTATGTCCGGAATTGCAGGTCAACTTGGAAATAATGAAGCCGCAGTGAGTCAGATACTTGAAAACATATCCCATCGGGGGCCCCACGGTACGGTTACATTCGATGAAGGGTCAATTCATTTGGGGATAAATGAATTAAATGTCGGGGGAGACTCCAGGGAAGGTTCCCATTCGGCTTCTAAAGGAAAAAAGGCGGTAGTTCTTGATGGAAGGATTTATAACGAGGCGTTGTCGAAATACAGCGATGCCGAAGCAGTCCTCTCACTTTATGAACAGTTCGGCGATCGTTTTGCGGAGAAAATTGATGGTGATTTCGCCTGCGCCATACGCGACGGAAGTTCGATGATATTAGCCCGCGATGAAGCTGGCGTGAAACCTCTGTATTACGGCCATGATAATGAAGGAAATTTGTGTTTCGCATCAGAGGCAAAAGGCCTTGCAGGCATTTCAAGCGACCTAAAAGAATTTCCTCCGGGGTATATTTACTCACGCCAGATAGGCTTTCGGCGTTTTGTCAGCACTGCAGTGAGCACACCTGATGTTACAACATACGATCAGGCAAAAAGTATTCTCCGCGAACTCCTTGAGAAGGCGGTAGAAAAGCGGATGCGCGATAATGCAGTGACAGGCGTGCTCTTGAGCGGAGGCCTCGACAGCAGCTTGATTGCCGCCATGGCATGCCGCATCCGGCCCGGAATACAGTGCTTCACAGTAAGCATGGAAGACGGAGTCGATCTGCCTCTTGCCCGCGATGTAACGGCAGCCCTCACTCTTCCCCATCACGTGCGTATGTTTGGAAATGATGATATCAGCAAAGTACTTCCTGAAGCGATCCATTATCAGGAGATGTTTGAAGAAAGCTGCGTTCATGGCGCTATCGCCAATTTTCTTGCAGGGCAATTTATTAAAGGAAAATCTTCCTGTGTACTTACGGGAGAAGGAGCAGATGAGTTCTTTGCGGGCTATGACGGACAATATAAGGCCGCTTCTAACCAGGAAGAGGTAGCCGCCATCTGTGATACCCTTATCAATGTAGCTCATAATACGGCTCTCCAACGGCTGGACAGACTCAACGCGGCAAACGGATATGAAAGCCGGACTCCGTTTCTTGATGCGGCAGTCATGCAGTTCGCCCGAAAGTTACCGCTGGCCTGGAAGATACACGGCGAAGACCGAACGGGAAAGTGGATTCTCCGCCAAGCCTTTGAAGACGTGCTTCCTGAACATATCATTTATCAGACGAAACGATTCTTTGCCCAGGGTTCCGGCGTCGCCTATGTAATGAGAGAGGAAGCGGAAAAAAACATTTCAAGGGAAGAGCTTGATGCCTTCAACAGCCAGAAGGGCAATCCTCTTCTTTCTTCGGTAGAGGAACTCTATTATTATCGATTCTTCAAAAAAACTTTTCCCTGCAATTCATTTGATCGCCTCGTGGGCCGCTGGGATCCGCTGCGCCCCGATTTTTTCCCGCGATGGGAAAAAAGGATATAGATGACAGGCAGATTAATTCTTGTTGCACAATCTCAAAATTGCTGTTTTAATGTCGCCCCGACGGAACAGTATCAGCCTTGGACCGAAGAATAACTCATGCGGTCTATCTGAAATACATCTTTCCTTTATTCTAATTTGCACCGATATCGGAGGAGTTGAATGAAAAATGCTGAAAATTCATTGATTCGTGAATCGATCGACACGATTCGTTTTCTTGCGGTGGACGCAATTGAAAAGGCCAATTCCGGTCATCCGGGTCTCCCGATGGGATGCGCGGCTATGGCATATACACTCTGGATGAATCATCTGCGTCATAGTCCGGCAGATCCGAACTGGTTTAACCGCGATCGCTTCATACTTTCAGCCGGGCATGGATCCATGCTGCTGTATGCCCTGCTGTACCTTACCGGCTACAACATTTCTCTTGACGATATTACACAGTTCAGAATGCTGAACAGCAAGACGCCGGGGCATCCGGAATACGGGTGCACGCCGGGGGTCGAAGTTACTACGGGCCCCTTGGGCCAGGGAGTAGCAAATGCCGTCGGAATGGCCATAGCAGAAGCATACCTGTCTGCTCGCTATAATCGGCACGGGTATCCGGTAGTCGATCATTTCACGTATGTAATCGCCGGCGACGGAGATCTCATGGAGGGGATTTCGGCCGAAGCCTGTTCCCTCGCCGGACATCTCAAGCTTGGCAAACTCATCATGCTCTATGATGATAACCGGATCTGCCTCGCCGGATCAACGGCGCTTTCCTTTACAGAGGATGTAGGGAAAAGGTTTGAGGCTTATGGATGGCAGGTGTTGACCGTTGATGACGGAGAGGATATCGAAGCCGTCGATCGGGCCATTTCGGAGGCGAAGGAAGAGCGGACCCGCCCTTCCCTTATCGCCGTAAGAACGATCATCGGATGCGGAGCACCGAAAAAACAGGGGACTTGTAATGCCCATGGCGCCCCTCTGGGTACGGAGGAGGCGGCTGCCTGCAAAATTTCCCTGCACTGGCCGGGCGAATCACCGTTCCATGTTTCCGAAGACGTCCTGGCATTCACCAGGAGAGCTGTGGAAAATGGAAAAGCGCTGCAGACAACATGGAATTCCCTGATGGACGAGTATCGATCAGTCCATGCTGACCTCGCCACCGAACTGGAAAGAATCGTAAAGGGAGATCTCCCTCAGGGATGGGAGGAAGCGATCCCTTCTTTTCAGGATTCCGATAAAACAATGGCTACAAGGAAGGCGTCGGAAGAAGTCATGCAAGCCTTAGGAAAATTGATGCCGGAACTGCTGGGCGGAACAGCAGACCTGAATCCTTCGACTCTTGCCTGGGTCAAAGGGGCTGGTGATTTTGAATCTCCCTCTCTTCTTTCCGAAGGTGTTCAGGGATCGGTCGGCGGGCCTTGGGGTTATGAGGGCCGGAACATACATTTTGGTGTCCGTGAACACGCCATGGGAGCAATCGCCAATGGTATGGCGCTGCATGGAGGCATTACACCTTATGTGGGAACCTTTTTTACTTTCTCCGATTATATGAAGCCTTCAATGCGACTTGCCGCTCTTATGGGCATAAACGTTATTTATGTTTTTTCCCATGACAGTATCGGAGTGGGAGAAGACGGGCCGACTCACCAGCCTGTCGAGCAGCTCATGAACCTCAGATGCACTCCCAATATTATGGTTATTCGTCCCGCGGACGCAAATGAAACGGCTGAAGCCTGGCGGCAGGTGCTTACCCGAAGAGAAGGTCCGGCGGCACTGATTCTTTCCCGGCAGGCACTCCCGCTTTTTGATCGAAACCGATATTCTTCTGCCCGCAATCTTAAACGGGGGGGCTATATACTCTGGGAATCACACCCGGACCATCTGCCTGAGATTATTATTATAGGCACGGGATCGGAATGCGCGCTCGCTCTTGCAGCGGGCGAAGAATTAGGAAAAAAGGGGATTGCGGCCCGCGTCGTAAGTCTTCCCTGCTGGGAACTGTTCGATGCCCAGTCAAGTGAATACCGTGACTCCGTTCTTCCACCCCGGATAACAGCGCGCGTTTCAGTAGAGGCGGGCATAACCCTGGGATGGGAACATTATCTGGGATTTGAGGGAAAGGCGATAGGCATGCAGGACTTTGGGAAAAGCGCCCCGGCACCGATGTTATACGATTATTTCGGAATTACTGTTGAAAAAATAGTGCAAACCGCACACAATCTTCTAGGTGAGTGAATTTAAACGCGTCGTTATTTTACTTATAGTGCCGTCCCGGTCTGTATAAGAGACTTTTGAGTCAGAAAGAAATCGAGCCGTTAAGGAGGATAAATGGCTGATAGATATGATGACCTTAAAAAAAGTGCCGCAGAAAAGGCCCTCGAATTCATATCTTCTCAAATGATAGTAGGACTCGGGCACGGCACGACGGCTTCTTTTTTTATACGGGCCCTCGCGATGAGACTTCAAAAAGGATTGATCAGTGAGATATTCTGCATACCCTGCTCCGGATCAGCAGAAAAAGAGGCATCAGATCTTGGACTGCCTCTTACGACAATCGAATCACACCCTGTTATCGATTGTACAGTAGACGGTGCCGATGAAATCACGATAAATCTTGAAGTACTCAAGGGGGGAGGAGGGGCGCTTTTGAAAGAAAAGATCCTTGCCCAGGCAAGTACGAGAGAAATTATTATTGCCGATGAATCAAAACTTTCTCCGGTTCTGGGATACAATCGATCTCTCCCGGTGGAAGTACTTCCCTTCGGCTGCCGTTCACAATTCAGCTACATTGAAAGTATAGGCGGAAAACCCGTTCTGAGAAAAAATTCAAAGGGGGAAATATTTAAAACAGATCAGGGGAATTATATTCTTGACTGTAACTTCGGTCCCATTGAATCCCCTGCCGATCTTGCCGGCAAACTGGAAGGGCGCGCTGGAATAGTCGCACACGGATTGTTTTTGAGTCTTGCCACAGACGCTCTTGTTGCAGGTAAGGAAGGAGTGCGCCACATAAGGAAATAATCATGAAACTGCAACCTCTTCCCCCCCTTTATTCTTGACGTAGCAACATCCTGTCTTCTATACTTTTGCGAATATTTCAAGGAATCGTAATGAATGGAACCAATTCATACTTTCGATCCGGTCACGTGCGATACCCCATGGGACAGAATTTACCGGCGCCTGGGGTACCGCAAAGGAATTACAAATTTATCATCATTTGAGAAAAGGGTTATTGATGACGCAATTGACTCTGCTCTCATGCGCATTCATCTGAAGGGAACGGCACGACGTCTTTCTATATCAAGCAGGAGCTCCAGTGAAATCACACTGACTTCCGGAACAATTTTGCAAAGTGAAGCACTATCACGCTATGTAAATGAATGTGGGGAAATAGTTCTTATGGGTGCGACGGCTGGCAGCGAAATAATTGCAGCCATAGGAGAAGAAACCACCCGTAACAATCTCAGCCGGGCAGTCGTCTTTGATGCTGCTGCCAGTGAAATAGTAGACAGTGCTCTCGACTGGATCGGAAATTTTTTTGGCGGATTGATTCGGAGGGAAAATAAACTGATTTTAAGGAAGCACTTTTCAGCAGGCTATGGTGATTTCGCGCTGAAAAATCAGCACGTCGTCTTTGACCTTCTGCGACTTGATCGACTTGGAATATTTATTAATGAAAAGGCCATTCTCGTTCCTGAAAAGACAGTAACAGCAATCGCAGGAATAAAAGAGCTTAAAAATAAAGAAGACCTTACATATTCTCACTGAGGAGCGCATATTTTGGCACAAAAAATAAACATCGGCAGCTTGCTAAAAAAGAGGATTGTCATTCTGGATGGTGCCTCGGGTACGGAACTTCAGAAGAGGGGCATGCCTGCAGGCGAATGTCCCGAGAAGTGGTGCATGGATAATCCGGAAGCCCTGTTAGCGATCCATAGAGAATATCAAAGTGCGGGAGCCGATATCCTGTACAGTGCTACATTCGGCGCAAATAGAATCAAACTCTCTCAATACGGCATTACAAATGTGCGGGAAATAAATACAAAGCTTGTCAAAATAGCGCGCAAGGCAGTAGGAACACACGCAATAATTGCTGGAGATATAGGCCCTACGGGCCGTTTTGTCGAACCATTCGGCGATCTTGCCTTCGAAGATGCAGTAGATATTTTCAAGGAACAGATTGAAGGCCTCTTAAAGGGGGGTGCGGATATTCTGGTAATCGAAACAATGATCGATATCCAGGAAGCTCGTGCTGCTCTGATTGCAGCACGAGAACTTTCGAATTGTTTCGTTATGGTTACGATGACATATGAGCACAATGGCCGGACTTTAAATGGAACCGATCCGGTATCGGCACTGATCACTCTTCAGAGTCTCGGAGCTCACGCAGTAGGATGCAATTGCTCGACGGGGCCGGCCGAAATGAAAAGATTAATCGAAGCCATGAAACCGTACTCAAAAGTTCCTTTGGCAGCAAAGCCGAACGCAGGCATGCCGGAGCTGAAGGGAACCGAAACGGTTTTTAATATGACAGCCATCGAATTTGCTGATTTTGGTAGAGAATTTGCTGAAATAGGAGTGGGACTGATGGGGGGATGCTGCGGTACCACTCCCGAACACATTCGAGAACTCAGCCGTGCTCTGTCGGGGAAAAAGTCTGCTCTACCAGGAATCAAAGCAATCAGTGCCCTCAGCTCGGCGCGAAGGACGGTTTTCCTTGAAAACGGAAATCCCCTTAAAATTGTGGGGGAACAGATTAACCCCACCGGTAAAAAGGATCTCCAGGAAGAATTACGGCTGGGAAAAACAACACTTATTGATATCATGGCAAAAAATCAGCAGAAATCGGGAGCCGATCTTCTCGATGTCAATGTAGGGGCTCCGGGAGTCGATCAGAAATTGATGATGCGGGAGGCTGTAAAGAGACTTTCAGTTGCTGCGGATGCGCCTCTCGTACTTGATTCATCCGATCCGGAAGCCATTGAAGCGGGCCTCCGGATTTATCCGGGAAGAGCCCTCATCAATTCGATTTCAGGAGAAAAGAAAAAGATTGAAGAACTTCTTCCCCTTGCAGCACGTTACGGAGCTATGTTTATACTGCTCCCCCTCACTGAAGAGGGTGTTCCTGAAAAAGCTGAAGAGAGATGTTCCATAATACGGTTGGTGTACCGGAAAGCCTTCGGTAAAGGATTCCGAAAACCCGATATCGTCGTCGATGGACTTGTAATGGCTGTATCGGCGGATCCGGCTTCTTGCAGTGAAACTTTGAAGACTGTCGAATGGGCACATCTGACCTTCGGATGCGCCAGTATAATAGGGCTTTCAAACATATCTTTCGGAATGCCGGAACGTATATGGCTCAATGCAGCTTTCCTCGCCATGGCGGTCTACCGGGGGCTTACGCTTGCTATTGCAAACCCCGAACTCAAAGAAATAATGAATATAAAAGCCGCAGGCGATCTTTTGTCCGAAAGGGACAAAGATGGCTCCTCATATCTGGCACATTTCGCAGAAGGGACAGCCCGGCACAACGATGTGAAGGAAAAACTTCATCTGACCCCGGAGGAACGAATCTTCAGCACAATAGTTGAAGGAAGCAGGGATGAAATAGAAACAGCTCTGACAGCAGCGCTCGATGCAAAGCTGGACCCGAGCTATCTGATTAAAGGCTGCATGATCGAAGCCATTACAGAGGTAGGCAGGCGATATGAAAAAAGAGAGTATTTTCTCCCACAGCTTATTGCGGCAGCGGAAACGATGAGGAAGGGTGTGTTCTATCTTGAACCCCTGATAAAAAAGGCCAAACAAAATTTGCCTCCAAAAACAACGATAATAATAGCTACAGTAGCAGGGGATATTCATGATATCGGAAAAAATATTGTGTCCTTGATGCTGAAGAATCAGGGGTTTGAAATCCTCGATTTAGGAAAAGATGTTGCCGCCGAACGCATTATTGAAGAGATTAAACGTACGAAGGCACCAATCGCGGGACTTTCAGCGCTTATGACCACCACTATGATAGAAATGGAGAAGGTCATAAGCCTGGCCCGATCAGAGGATGTCGCCTGCGATTTCATGCTTGGCGGTGCGGCAGTTACTCGCACCTATGCATTATCCATAGGAGGTTTTTATGCCAAAGATGGTGTTGAAGCCGTACAGCTTGCGAATCGTCTTATTTCAAAAAAACGGGATGCCTTTTCCGATCAATAATCTGAATACGAATGCCGGTAAAAGGGCCCTCAAAGGGCCCTTCTTTTTATTTGGATGATTCAATATATTCGACAATTTTTTCAGCAATGATATTCATTGTTTTTTCAAATTTCGACACATCCTTTTCAAGAAGCGTCAAACGGAATCCGGGCAGGGCCGTAAAAAATGATGTGAGCGGCACAAGACAAATCCCTGTGGCGCCCAGGAGATAATAGACAAATCTCTTATCGTTTTCTATTTTTCCGTCTACGATTTTTTCCACATAATCCCTGACGGCAAGTTCCTCGATTGCAAGTTTTTGTTTTCCATTCAGAACGGCCTCATTAAATACGATAGTCATATAAAACGCACCGTTCGTCCGATTCACAACTATATAAGGAACATCCTTCAGAATGCTGAATGCAATATTTGAAAGTTTTTCGTAATGGCGGTTCCGGCTTTCTAGATACTTATGGTACTCAGGATGTGCCATTATGCGCGGGATTGCAAGCTGCGGCAGTGTCGTGGAACAGACCTCCGACATTTTTTGAGTGAGTATGGCCGATATATAGCGGGCGAATGTTTCATCCTTATCGGCATTATATACTTCGAGCCATCCGCACCGCGCTCCAGGCCAGGGAAATTCCTTCGAAATGCCCTTCATGCTCATACCGGGAACGTCCTCGATTATATCCGACAAAGGAAGCGTTTCCTGGCCATTGTATATAAGATTCCGGTATGTTTCATCAAATATGAGAAATAGGTCGTATTCCCTGGCTATTTGTACCATTTTCCGCAATGTTTTTTCAGGATACACGAAGCCTGTCGGATTATCGGGATTGATAACCAGGGCACCCACTATCGTGTTATGGCTTTTGACTTTCCTTTCCAGTTCCGCAATATCGGGGTGCCAGTTATGGTACGGATTCATGCGGTACGTATTAGGAGGAAAGGATGCATGATGTATCTCTGCCAAAAGGTGGGTTGAATACGTCGGTTCCGGCATAATAATCCGAGCATCGATCCTGATAGCGCTGTAGGAGCGGGCAATCGCGTCTCCAAGACCGTTGAAAAAAATGATATCGTCCATGCGCAAGTGATACTGTCCGCGCTTGTTGACTTGCTCTGCTACGAATTCACGTGTTTCATTGACTCCTTTTGTCGGTGAATACGCATAGGATATATCGTCACTTAAAATCTCCATAAGCGTTTCTTTCATCCATTGCGGGATCTTCTCCCCCTTTGCGATAGGATCACCGATATTTTCCCAGATGATTTCTTTGCCGTAATCCTTCAGTTTATCAGCGACACCGACAATATTTCGAATCTCATAGGTCAGCCCGGTTCCGCTCTTTGCAATATCGAACCTCATATAAACCTCTCTTTTACAAAATTTAAAATGCTGCAACATACGGCGATCAGAAAAAAAGTTTCACTATACTGCATGTGCACAGCAGTAAACCGGAAGATCTTCCGAATTTCAAGCCCCCGATTATGAATTGCAATTTTGCCAAAGTCAAAAGAAATTTGCGTTTGGCAGCGAAGTACAACTTGAAGGCCATAACTATAGTATCCTGAAGAAGTTCAGTACTGTATGTACTATGAAAAAATGACGCTGTTGCCGAAAAGCAGCTTTCATATGCACCGGCTCGAAAAATCAGAATAAAAGGGACAATTCCAAACACTTACCGGAACTCGGGGTTTTTGAAGGCAGGTTTTCTTCTACTTTTTATTTGACCGGTCCTTCATAAATATAGTAGGAAGAAACGTTTTATGATGTCTTTATCTTAAAATTCCAATTCCCTTCATATTGTCAGGCGATCGAAGGGATTTTAATACTGCCGGCCCGGGGAATAATCTGGCCCGGACCATTTAATATGCCATTAAGATTGGTTAAGTTTTTCATCTGTCGTTAGCGGCTCCGTTCAAGAGAAGCAGGATATCCTCCTTCACATTAATAAACCCCTCTTTCGGCAGTCAAGAGTGAACAGGTAAAGGGGAACGAAGTCCTTTCAAAGCCAGGTCAGTTCGGCTGACCGCAGACAGGATGATTCGGCTTCCCGAAGTGGAGGATTACTTATGGCCAAAAAAACTTTCATGGTAGAAGTGAATCGCAAGACCTGCAAGGCCTGCGGTATCTGTATCGCTTTCTGTCCTGTTTCGGTTTTTACTACAGATCATGACGATAAGGCTGTTGTGGATAAACCGGAACGATGTACCGGATGCAGGCAGTGTGAGCTTTTGTGTCCTGATTATTGCATTCGTGTCGAGGAGAATTCAAATGGGTGAAGTGAAATTATTACAGGGAAACGAAGCCTGCGTATTCGGCGCACTGGCGGCTGGAGTAAGGTTTTTTGCAGGATATCCGATAACTCCATCGACCGAGATCGCAAATATCTTTGCAAGAGAACTTCCTAAAATAGGCGGAAAATTCATGCAAATGGAGGACGAAATCGCGAGTATCGGCGCTGTTATCGGAGCTTCCTGCACAGGTATGAAGGCAATTACCGCAACCAGCGGACCAGGATTTTCATTGATGCAGGAAAATATAGGATTTGCCGCCGAAGCTGAAATCCCGTGCGTTATTATTAATGTGATGCGCTTCGGTCCAAGTACCGGGCTTCCGACCCATCCGTCACAGGCCGATTTTATGCAGTCGCGGTGGGGAACACACGGCGATCATCCTGTTATCGTTATTGCTCCTTACACGGCACGTGAGGCATACCGTGAGACGGGACGAGCAGTAAATTTCTCGGAAAAATATCGTGTTCCTGTGATAATTTTAATGGATGAAATTCTGGGACATCTCCGGGAGCGGGTTGAATTCAAAGAAGAGGACATCGTAAAGGAAGTGAATCGGAAGGGCCCGGAAGCAGGAGTACCCTTTTTCCCCTACGAACATACCGATGACTGGATTCCGCCTTTCGCAAACTTCGGGTCAGGATATCGTTGCCACATTACCGGATTAATACATGATAGAACGGGATTTCCCACAAATAATCCGGAAATAGTAGATCAGGTCATGCGGCGCATGAATGGCAAGATTGACAAACATATTGACGAAATATGCAGGATTTCAACAGTCGATGTCGAAGATGCTGAAATTGTCATCGTCGCTTTCGGAAGTGTTGCCAGATCAGCTGCCGAGGTTGTACGCATCATGCGGAGTATGGGTAAAAAAATCGGCTTAATCCGGCCCGTAACGCTATGGCCATTCCCCGATCGGGAGATTAAGAAGGCTGCTGAAGGCAAAAAGGCGATCATCGTGCCGGAAATGAATCTCGGACAAATGGTTCGGGAAGTAATACGGACAATCGAAGGAGAAACCCCCGTCCATCCATTGAACAGAATTGATGGGGAGCTTATTACTCCGCGCGATATAATCGATTTTATCGAGGAGATGGAATAATATGGGCGCTATTCACGAAAAATATCTTCGCATGGACAAACTTCCTCACATCTGGTGTCCCGGGTGCGGGAATGGAATAATTATGTCTTCTTTTATCCGAGCCATTGAAAAATTAGGGTATGAAAAAGACGAAGTGGCAGCCGTGTCGGGAATCGGATGCTCAGGACGCATAACGGGCTATATGGATTTCAATACGCTCCATACAACTCATGGCCGGGCTCTTGTTTTTGCCACTGGAATAAAAATGGCAAACCCCGGTCTGAAAGTTTTTGTGTTTATGGGAGACGGAGATGCCGCAGCAATCGGCGGGAACCATCTGATTCATTCCTGCCGGAGAAATATAGATATTACGGCAATCATATTTAACAACCATATTTACGGAATGACCGGAGGACAATTTTCTCCAACTACCTTCAGAAACAAATACGCCACAACCGCACCATACGGTACGACAGACCCGGATTTTGATCTCGTGAATCTCTGCATCGGGGCAGGCGCTTCTTATGTAGCAAGGTCAACAAGCTATCATGCAAAAATGCTTACTGATCTTTTTGTTGCCGGCGCCCTCCACAAGGGATTTGCAGTCATAGAAGTAATTACCCACTGTCCGGTCAATTTCGGCCGCAGAAATGAATTTGACACACCTGCCGATATGTTGCGCTGGCAGAAAGATCATGCCGTAAGGACTGCAAAGGCTGACATGGTGCCGATGGAGGAGATGGAAGGGAAATTCGTAATCGGTGAACTTATAAAAAAAGAGAAACCTGAGTATGTAGAAGAATATGATCGGTTGATCGAAACCGTAAGGAAGGGAGACGCGCACCGTGAATAAACGATGGGAAGTACGGCTTATAGGAACAGGCGGCCAGGGAATCGTCACGGTAAGCATAATACTTGCCAATGCCTCAGTCAAAGAAGGCAATAACGTGGTTCAGTCCCAGAACTACGGTCCCGAAGTACGGGGCGGATACAGCACCGCCTACGTAATTGCTTCCAATAAGAGCATTCTTTATCCGAAAATAGATTCGCCGAATGTCATGATGGTTATGTCCGATACAAGTTACAAAAAGTATCTTCCCGAACTTGCTGAAGACGGAATGCTGATAATGAATGGACATACTGAAGAAACACTTCCCGATAAGGTCTATTTTGTTCCTATTACCGACATTGCACATGACAAAGTAAAGCGACCGATTACCGCAAATATCGTTTCTCTGGGCGTAATCGTAGGTATTACGGGCATGGTATCGGAAAAAACCGCACTGGAGGCAATGGAGGCGGCGGTTCCTTCCAGGGCTCTGGAAATCAATAAAAAGGCGTTTGCCCTGGGTTTGGAAGCAGGTAAGGCAGCTTTGGAAAATAAGTAAAAAAACCATCTGCCGGAATGACCGAATGCCCGCCCTGCAAAATGACGCGTTCTGTCTCGGAGTGCTCTTGCTAAAAACTGAAGCGGAAGGGTAAGGATGATTGATCAAGCTTTTTTTACTTGAGTATGTATCCTTTCGCCAGTTCCGTAAATTCTTCTATCTGGTTTTTCTGCCATTTTCGCCGGCGCCCCAACTCTTTTGCCATAATCCGTGCGACCTCGGGAGCCATTCGAATGGCAGCCTCGGCGTCCAGGAAAAGGGTCCTGGTTCTTCGTGCCAGCACATCTTCAACAGTCCGGGCCATTTCATTTCTGACTGCCCAGACAACTTCTGCTTTCACTGTCGGAAATGATTCATCGAGAACTTCACCGAGTTTCGGATTTCGTTCTATCATCCTTCTGATAGCAATTGAATCAGAACCATAGGGGTGGAGAAAATCTTTTTTGTCAAGATTTTTAAGCCAACCGTGAATCCGGAGGTTCCGGGTCGCGCTTCGCCTCTCCTCCAGACCTGCTACAAGTATTGCCTTATCGACTGTATCTTCGCCCATTTTCCTGTATGTCGTCCACTTGCCGCCAGCCAGCGTCACAAGGCCCGAAAGGGAAACTAACAATTTATGCCCGCGCGATATTTCTTTTGTCGGCATGCTTCCATCAGAGGGAGCAGCCAAAGGACGCAATCCTGCGAAAACGCTCCTCACATCCGTTTTTGTCGGAACTTTTTCAAGATACCGGGCCGCTGTGCTGAGGATAAAATCCACTTCCTCATCCAGTGCACGAGGTTCAAGACTTGCCTTATCGACCAGCGTATCGGTTGTTCCTACTACCACTTTGTCATACCAAGGGACTGCAAAGAGCACACGGCCGTCATTCGTGTGGGGAACCATAATTGCTGTTTCGCCAGGGAGGAATTCCTTATCCAGGACAAGATGCACTCCCTGACTCGGTTTAATTATTTCGGGGGCGTGCGCATCATCCATTTTAATAATATCGTCAACAAAAACTCCTGTGGCATTTACCACCACTCTTCCATATATTTTATATTCCTTTTTTGTCTCTGCATCAAAGGCGCGAACCCCCTGTACCATACCGCCCGATTTTATCAATCCTGTTACTTTCATGTAATTAATAGGGGTGCCCCCGAGATCGGCCATGGTCTGGGCCAGATTAAGGGCAAGCCGAGCATCATCGAATTGACCGTCCTGATAAATTATTCCTCCCCTTAATCCCTCTGTTTTCAATGTCGGCAAATATGAAAGCGTTTCTTTTTTTGTCAGCCTTTTTGAAGGACCGAGGCCAAGCCTGCCCGCAAGCAAATCATATACCTTCAAACCGACACGATAAAAAGGTCCATCCCACC